>Ga0209737_10001255_pt1 | contig 18528 bp, 15 predicted proteins | sample TergutCu122P3_FD_187284 | JGI IMG/M metagenome (GOLD analysis project Ga0209737, IMG submission 187284) | Cubitermes ugandensis P3 segment gut microbial communities from Kakamega Forest, Kenya - Cu122 P3 (SPAdes) (version 2) | ecosystem: Host-associated > Arthropoda: Insects > Digestive system...
CCCCCCCCCTCGGACCCCCTGGCTTGTCGACTTTCGTCGAAGCTTCTTCTTCGCCCTGCGGGCGCCGCTTGCCTCCGGCGGGGAACTTTTTGCTCGCACGCTGTGTTGTTCACCCCCCCACCCCCCTGGAAGGGGGGCGAAGTTCCACAAAAATGCGCCCTCCGGGAGCCCTGCGGGGCTTTGGCACAGCAGACTACCCCCCAAGACTCTTCCCTTGAACTGACACCCTCTGCCGGGGGCCCCAACTCTATTGGCCTCTCCTCCAACGCAGCTCCACCACGCTTTGAACCCATAGCTTCCCTGCTGCCAAGCTTGAAGACGTTGGAGGTGCGGCATAAAGAGGCGTCCCGTCATTGCGAGATGTAGGTTGGATAAGGCCGAAGGCCGCAATCCGACATTCTTTCCATCGTCTGGATTGCTTCGTCGCTTCACTCCTCGCAATGACGGGAAGGGGGGCACAAAATTCCCAGACATTGTATGAAGACGGAGTCCTCGTACAAGGGGCAACCCTTGCGGTTGCCCTTTGCACATTGCTACAAAACATGTCTATAAATGGAGGTCTTCCACGCCTGTGACTTCGGTGGAAATCTCCCCGAGTGCGCCGGCATGGGCGAATACACCTGTGTAGACTTTCACAAAGTCAATGCCTTTGAGTTGGACGGGGTTTCCATTCGCATCCACAGCCCACTCCACGTCTATTTGGGCACGCAGATCGCCATTGGGCCAGTTGTCGGCATAGCCATAGGCGAAGGGCGCCGTCGACAAACTCCCGTTGGGGTTTAGGTTTTCATATTTGGAGCCGCCCACTTCAAGGGTGTCTCCCAGCCAGCTGGGCCAACGGGTGGCTGGGAAATAGCCGAAATTCCCTTGGTTGTCCGTCCACCTTGTCCCTGTCGCCCCTGGCTCCCTCGCCGTGTCCGTCGCCGGGTTATAATAGGTGAGCCTATAGTTTCGAAGGGCTGTGGCGGCGTTATATTCCGAGCCGGCAATTTCATACCACGGATCGTCCGGCAGGCCGTTGCCATTGGCGTCCCAGGAGACTTCAATGACGCCCGGCTCAGCAAAGCCGGCAAAGGCATTTCCGTGTACAAGAAAGTCATTCCCGGGGCCGTTGATGAGTGTATGATCGAACCCCATGACAATATACCCGCCATAAGCGCCGAGACTGACAATGTTTTTTGAAACAATGCTGGTGTTGACAATGTCCAATACATCCGCATAAGTGCTTCCTGGTGGAATGGTTGGATAGGCATTGGCATGTTGTCCAGGGGCACGTACAAAGTCATAGACTTTGTTTGTCCAATTGCTATAGTTTCGCTCACGTACGTTGACGGAGATATTCCTCACACTCTGCCCGGCCTCGTTGGTGGCAATGAGTGTCAATGTATATATTCCTGCTTCTGCAAAGACATGCACCACATTCTTTTGTGTTGAAATTTCCTCGCCATCGAGTGTCCAGAGAGAGTCCACAGGGCTTTGGCTTCGGACTTGCGGCTCCAGACGAAACCATTGCATTTTGTCCACTTCAAACCCACCTGTAGGCTCTTCCAGAACAATTTCGGGAGCTTTGGCAATTTCAGCAGGTTTTTCCGGCTCGTCGGGTTCATTGGGCTCATTGGGCTGTGCAGGCTCAGAAGTTTGGGGATTTTCAGAATTGCCGAGTGCAGGTTTGTCCTCAGGCTCTGAATGGCAGGCCACAGACAGAACAAAAGACAGTGCATAAGACACGACAAAGACAGACAACGACACATTTTTTTTCATTTTCAATTCTTCCATAGGGAATAGGGTAGGGGGGAAGCTCCCCGCTTCAAGGAAGAACAGAGGTAGAAAAGGCGGCCCAGAAAACCCCGTCATGGAAGACTCCGCCAGCCTCGCCGCATTGGGCGAAAGCCGCTTCCTCAAAAAAACCATGACAAGAAGCCAAACCGACATATGCCCTCTGCTCTCTTCCGCGAAGAGAGAAGGCTAAGCGCGCAAAAGCGCACCTTTAGGCAGGTTTCCTGGCTTCCAGGCACGACAACGGGCGTTGATGCCTTCCCACGCTTTGGGGCGCAGTGGCAGCACAAACAACGCCCGCCCAGCTTTTGCTGGCCTGGTTACAGTGGCGGGACCGCGCCGGATTTACACCGGCTTCCCTCTTGGAGTCCTTGATGGAACCCAAAGGCGGCGCTGATGTTAGACTTTGGAAGCCTTGCATGTCAATATCATCAGAATTCCTGCGTTGTCACAGCTCAAAAAGTAGTATTTCTTATTGAAACCAAGCAAGCTTCCTAATAATCTGCTTCTGTTTTAGAATGCGCGGGCCAATGCATAGAGTTTTTTCAGCCATTGTGTGCGTTTTTCAGGGGTACTGACAACCAGCGAAGAAAGGGAATAGAGTTTCACCTGTTTAAAACCGCAACTTTTCAGCACTTGGTTTTTCAAGACGACGCCATAGTCATGGACGAGAAAAGGAACAAAGCGAACAATGCCGGGCGCATCATAGTGTGTTACCACCCATGCTGTTTTGCCTTTGAGCAAGCCTTGCATTTTTGAGTTGCTGTCATATTCATAGGCAAACCCTTTGGAAAACACTCTGTCGATGAACCCTTTGAGGATGGCAGGCATGCCGCTCCACCAAATGGGAAACACAAAAATCAGATGGTCTGCCCATGAGATGGTTTCTCGATAGGCTTTCATTTCAGTGTCGTGTTGCAAATCTCTTCTGCGTTTGTTTTCGTTGAAAACAAGCACAGGGTTAAAATTTTCTTTATATAAGTCAAGCGTTTTTATTTCATGTCCGGCGTCTTCCAGGCCTTTTTTTATGTTTTCAAAAGAGGCAAAGGAAAGGCTGTGGTGTGTGGGCTGCGCCACAATGAGGTATACTTTTTTTTTGCTCATGTTGTCTGTTTTTGTTGTCGTGTTTGCAATGTTGTTTGTTTGTGCCAGAGGGGATTGTTCACTTTTCTTTATAAATGCTGATGGCAACCATGTCTGTCTTTCCCCTTCGCGTTTTTGTCCTTTGAGAAGAATCCAAAGGATGGTTTCACTTTTTGTCCGCCAGCAGTCTGTTGACGAGCATGCCATACATGTTTTTGAGCATGGCTTCGAGCTCATTCCTGGGCGTAGGGAGTTGGTTGGCCACCAGCATGGAAGCAATGCCGTGGGCATAAAGCCATATGTCCAGGAACATCTGTTGGGACTCAGGGTGGTTTATGTCAAATTGCCGGGAGATTGTGTCGGTGAGAGCATCATTGCAGTCATCCTCACAACTTGAGAAAAAATCGCTGAGCTTTACCCCGGAAAAACCACCGGACATAAACAACATTCTAAAGAGGTTCGGCTCCTCAATGGCAAAGTCAATGTATGCCATTCCAATGTTGACAAACAGGTTTTCGCCCCCCTCCACCTTGTCGAAATAGCGGTTGTGGTGCCTGTTCACCATGACAAACACCTCCGCCTTCAAGTCCGCCATGTTTTTATAATAGCTGAACACCGGCTGCGTGGAAGACTTCAGCATTTTTGCAAGGTTGCGGGCGTTCAGGTGCTCAAAACCCTGCTCGCGCACCAGCTGAAATGCGGTTTTTAAAACAGTCTCTTTGCTGAATTTTTGCTTAGGCGGCATAATATCTCCCGATATATAACGGATGATACATGTCGCCTGTTATTTGTCAAGTGCCGGGTGAAAAAATATTTCCCCTGAATGCCCGGCAGCAGGGGTGGGGCACCCCGCATGGAAGCCTAATTTAAGTCAGGCATGCTTTGCCAATAAGCATAAAGGTGGGGGTGGGTGTCCTTATAGTTAGGGTCTGTAAATGCACGTGCAAAGCTTTCAGCGAAGGTTTCTTGGAGGCCAGCGTCACCGCTTTGTTTCTCATACTCGCTGAGGCTGCCCATGTCCGCATTTCGGGCCCGGATGAAGTCATCCGAATATGCCCCGGTGACCGTATCCAGCACATGGCCTACCTCGTGCAGGACAACGTTGCCGCTTCCGTGGTTGTTTAATTGAGGCGTGCCCGTGCCGTGGCCGACAACGGCGATGACAGCTTCTTTGCCTGCCGCGCAACCTGTCACGCTGTCCCAGGTGGAACCCGGTGGCCATCCTCTGGGTTGTACGCCTTTTAAGTCCGGAAAATATTCCGTTATGCTGTCGCGCACGACGACAACCTGCGCACCTTTCTCAGCAAGGAGTTGACGGTATTTTTCGGGTATTTTTTCCAACTCCGCATTCACCAGCGCAACATCGTTGGCATCCGCTGTCCCCGCCATCTTCACCGTCATCTCGCCCGAAGTGTTTTGCGTGCTTCTATCCAAAATGCCTTTAATGAAGTCGGCAATATTGCTTATAGCTTTGCCGACGGTTTTGACTGCCTCGCCAATATTCGCTCCGACGGTGTTGAAGGCATCGCCCACCACAGCTCCTGTGGCCTGCACCGCATCTCCAACGAGCTTTTTGGCTTCATTCATTTTGCTGCCAAAGGCCTGTTGGACGCCTGCTACCTTCTCGAAAGCGTCTTGGGCTGCGCTGACAACCTTGCCTTTGACTTCATTCACTTTGTTGTCAACGGCCTGTTTGACTTCATTGGCCTTATTCACAATGGCCGTTGCGACTTCTCTCACTGCTTTAAGCGGGTTAATTCCCATGACTGTTCCTTGCAGAAAAAAACTACACAAAACACCTTGAGCAGCCCTTGCGCAGCCGCTTCTCCACTTCCACAGGAAGATTATCTGTCTTGCATCTGCAGAGTTGCTAACGCAGCGAGAAGAGTTTTTAGTTCGCCTTCAATCTTCTGAAAACACTAGACCGTTTTTTTCACGCCCGCCCACATTCCATTCCCTCGCTTACGCGCGGGAGCGGGTACCCGGAGGGCACAAACACTGCACAGTCTTCTAATTCAGCTGGTGTTTGGAGGCAGTCTGAAAAGGCGCCATCAAAATATCCAACCCTGTCTCGGACAATATCCACGGCAAAGCATCCAGGGAGACAACAACCTCCCTGAGTCTGGCCAGGACATTGCTGGGAATCTGGTCCAGGTCACCACCATTTTGGCTGATTTCCTGCACCAGCAAGACGCTTTCTTTGAGGGCATCCAAAATGTCATCCATTCTGTCGACGATGTTTTCCAGTGCTTGAAGCGTCTCATTTAATACCACAGAAGTCTCCTTGCAGGTTGGGCGCGCATGCAAGGCGCACGGTGCGCCTTGCGTGAAGAATAACGCGCCTAAAGCTTCACGTCCAGTTGAAGTGTAGGCGGTAGATGAACAAGGCTGATACTGGCACTTCTTCCCAAAGTCCCCAGCGCCTCCTCAATGGCCTCCGCCAGAGTGTCCGCCCTGTCCCAACCGAGAATTTTGGGCACATGGTTGTTTTCAGTGCCCACGCAAATGACGCGGCTCATATGCGCGCGGCCCCGCTCGCCCCAATACCACATATAGAAGGGGTGCACGCCGTGGTAGGCATTCCCTTTGCGGTAAAGGTGGATGTAGCTCGGGTTTTCGGCAAACTCCCGCTCGTATTTATGGGAGAGCACATGCGCGTCCCGCGTCTCCGGGAGGAGGCGGTGAAAAAACTCGATGTAGCTGGGGTGGTGGATGGGATCAAACTCATCGCAGAGGGGGTGGGTTATAATGAGGATGCCGCCCTTTTTGAGGAGGGGGGTACCCCGGTTGAGGTTGAAGAGGTAGCCTTGTGCCATGACTTGGACAAGGATGGGGTTGAGGATGGAATTCACACTATAGGGCGAAATATGGGGAATGCCCATAATGACAATGTCCGACTGCCCTTTGACAGGAACGGCATATTGCCTGTGGCACAACTCGAGAATGCGCTCATGCGTGGGCTCTGTTTTTCCGGCGAAGACGCCGATGATGTCATAGGGCGCAGGAATGCTGTGGAGGATTTTGCGTTTTAAGGGCCTGGGCGAGCGCTTGAGGAGGGTTTGCATGGCTTTGAATTTGAGCCTGTCAAACTCTTCCCAATGCTCTTCTTTCTTCATGAGGAAGCCCAGTTGGTTGCCATACATGCGGTTGTTGATGGCCGACTCAATGTGGAAGACTTTGAGTTTCTCGTCGATGAGTTTTCCCATGCGCGTCATGGTGGAATAGAGCGCGGAGCGCGAGGGCTCCATATAGCTTTCGGTAGCGCGCAAAGTTTCGGGGTTGTGGTGGTGCGAAATGCTCTGGTAGCCCGCAAGCCCCGTCGCGACAGACTTGTGTCCACCATTCATCGGCACGAAGTTGAGGTTGACATAAATGAGCAAGTCACTTTCCGCAGCGCGGCGGTTGATGATGACAGGCTCGTCAAGCTCCGTCCGGCCGATTTCGAGCATGCCGTTTTTGTCTTCGGCGTCGTGGTTATAATAGCGCTCCGGGAAGAAGGCGTTAAAAATTTTCTTTCCCACCATGCGCTTCATTTCAGCGTCCGTCATGCGTCGGTGCAGCGCGTTGGCGATGACAAGGTGAATGTCGTCGACGCCCGAGTCCGAAAGCAACTCGAGGACAACTTCGAGGATGCTTTGGCGCACGTCCGGCGTCACCATGGGCGGCAGCGGCATCGAAATGTCGTCGATGGCGATGGTAACCTTCATGCCGGGACGCAGCAGGGCATGCAGGGGCTCCATCTCCATGGGGTTGTTGATGGCCCAGCGGATGGCGGCCTTCAGGTTGGGAACGCCCTCCAGCGGGGGCCTGGGGAAAATGACGCGCGTCCCGACAGGCAAGTCTTCGAGCAACAAGTCCTCACCCGAAAAGAGCACCCGCGGCGGGGAGCCTTTCTCCTGGAAGATGACGTGAGCGTCTTTGTCATAAAGCTGTTTGAGTGTTTTGAAAGGAGTCATGGTTTCACTTGAGGTGGAGGATAGGCCAGTTATAGGCATTCGCCAAAGCCCGAAGGCGAAAATCCGGGTTTACCACGGTGGGCCGCCCGACAGCAGCCAGCATGGCATAGTCCGAAGCGCTGTCGGAATAGGCGTGGCTTTGGTTCAGCGCAATGTGGTGTTTTTCGCAATAGGCGCGGATGGCGTCGGCCTTGTGGGCGCCTTCGATGATGGGAGGAATGACTTTGCCCGTGGCAACCCCGCCAACAAATTGGAGTTTATTGGCAATTAAGTCATCCGCGCCGAAATAGCGAACCAGCGGCATGACAGAAAAGTCCAGGGCGCCGGTGACGAAAACAATTTTGCAGCCGACCTGTCTGGCCTCCTCCACCAAGTCAACGGCCTGGGGGTAGATGGCTTTTTCGAGGACATCTTCAAACAAGTCTTCGGCCAGGACATGCAGGCGGTCCTCGGACAAGCCTTTATAATAGCGGTAGAAAAACTCGTTAAAGGTTTTTCTGTCCACCAAGTCCAGGGCGCCGAAGAGGGGGATGCTGGCCAGGGTGGAGAGAGTCCTTTGGAAGATTCCGCGAAGGCTGCCCTGGTTGGCAGCGTAATAGGCATAGGTATGGACGACGTTGGTGGAGACGAGGGTGCCGTCCACGTCATAGAAAGCAGCCCTCCCAAGGGGGAGGGGGGGTTTGGGGGGCTCATTCACGGCCAAAGGCTCCTTGGAAAAAGAAAGGACACCAAAGCATATATCCAGGAGACATTTTAGCGCGAAAGTGATTATTGAGGGGAGACATAGAAGAAATTGTTGACTCCGAGGGGTGAAGAAGGCTCTGTTTTAAAAAATTTTTAGAAGGTTTTTCAATTTCAACGCGCCTGCTGGAAAGTCCACAGGCCACAATAGGAGAAGAAAAAAAAGATGGCCGCCAAAAAGCCCGCTGCAAAAAAAACAAAATGTGCCTCAAAAGCTGCACCGAAAAAAACCGCCACCAAGAAGACTGCTGCAAAAAAAACACCCGTGAAAAAAACAGCTGCGAAAAAACCGACGACGAAGCAAGCCAAGGCCAGAACGAATTCCGCTTTCATGGTTGAGCTGCAACCTTCTGCGCAACTGGCAGAAGTGGTGGGCAGCAAACCTTTGCCGCGCACCAAGGTTATCAGCCAAATTTGGGACTATGTGAAAAAACATGGTTTGCAGGACACCAAAGACAAGCGCCTCATCAACTTGGACGACACACTGAAAACGGTTTATGGGAACAAAAAACAAATTCACATGACAGAAGTCTCTCAGGCATTCAAACACCTGAGCTAAGGCGTACCTCGTTGTAAGAAATATTTTTTGAAAGGCAGGACTTCGTTGGCAGCCTTCAGCGAAGTCCTGGTGTTGTGAAGCAGTCAGCCATCCTCAGCCAGACTCAAGCAGCAGGGCGTTTGTTTGGAAAAGCTTATGTCCGAAAAGAAACCTCTTTCTGACTTCGAAGTTTGGCGAGGCGTCAGCTACCCTCTGGGCGCGACGTATGATGGTGGGGGCGTCAACTTCGCTGTCTGGTCTGAGGGTGCCACCGGAATTGAAGTTTGTCTTTTCGAGCCGGACAACCCCAAGCAAGAAATTTGTTCCCTGCCCTTGGTGGACGTGACGCACCACGTGTGGCACGGCTATGTGCCCGGTTTGCAGCCAGGAGCGCTGTATGGTTTTCGAGCGCGGGGCCCCTGGCAACCCGAGCGCGGGTTGCGCTTCAATGCACACAAACTTTTGATGGACCCTTATGCGCGGGTTTTGGTTGAAGGCGTCAACCATGCAGGTCCGCTGTGTGACGCGAATGGTGAAAAAGGGAATGAGCTGCAGATGAACAAAGAAGACAGCGCAGACTTTGTACCGCGCTGCATGGTGGAAGACAGTCACTATGACTGGGGCTCAGAAACGCGTCCCAACATCATCTGGCGACGCACCATTCTTTATGAGTTGCACATACAAGGTTTCACCGCGCGCCACCCGGGCGTGCCCCCGGAGTTGCGGGGGACATATTTGGGTTTGGCGCACCCTGCTGCCATTCGTCATTTGCTGGAGCTCGGCGTGACTTCTGTGCAGCTGATGCCTGTGCATGCCGGCTGCACCGAAGGTTTTTTGAATGCCATGGGGCTTTCGAATTACTGGAATTACAACACGCTCTCTTTCTTTTCACCGGATGAGCGCTTTGCTTCTTCCAAGGAGCCCGGGCAGGCGGTGGTTGAATTTAAAGACATGGTGAAAGCCCTGCATGAGGCAGGACTCGAAGTCATTTTGGACGTGGTTTATAACCACACGTGCGAGGGCAACCACCTGGGGCCCGCTTTGTCCTTCAGAGGGCTGGACAACCTCAACTACTATTGGTTGGAGCCAGGCAACCTGGCGCGCTACCGCAACTACACGGGCTGTGGAAACACGCTCAACCTCAGCCACCCGCAGGTGCTCAAACTGGTGTTGGACTCGCTGCGTTATTGGGTGACGGAAATGCATGTCGACGGGTTTCGTTTCGACTTGTGCTCTGTCCTTGGGCGCACGGGAGACGGTGGTTTTGACGCGAATGCGGCCTTCTTTCAAGCCGTCTATCAGGATCCAATTTTGTCGCGCGTGAAACTCATTGCGGAGCCCTGGGATGTGGGGCCAGGAGGCTATCGCACGGGCGGTTTTCCTTTGCAGTGGGCAGAGTGGAACGACAGGTTTCGAGAAACCATTCGTCGTTTCTGGAGAGGGGATGAAAGGCAGGCGGCAGAAATTGGCTATCGCCTCACAGGCTCCTCGGATTTGTTTCGCGCCTCCGGAAGAAGGCCTTCGGCCTCCATCAACTATGTCGCATGCCACGATGGATTTACGCTGAACGACTTGGTGAGTTATTCGCGCAAGCACAACGAGCCCAACGGCGAAGAAAACCGTGATGGCACGCATGAGAACCACTCGTGGAATTGTGGCGTCGAAGGAGAAACCAACGACGAGCGTGTGTTGGCATTGCGCGAAAGACAGAAGCGAAATTTTCTGGCGACACTTTTCATTTCTCAAGGCACGCCCATGCTGACGGCCGGTGATGAGATGGGGAGAACGCAAAAAGGAAACAACAACGCCTATTGCCAGGCCAACGAAATTTCCTGGTTGAATTGGGAGCTGGACGAGCGCCAAACGGCATTGCTGGACTTCACGCGGCGCTGCATCCGCATTCGCCAGGGCATGCCGGTGCTTTTGCGCCGCAGTTTTTTTCTGGGGGAAACTCTGGAAGACTCTCGCTTCAGAGACTTGGCCTGGTTTCGCCCGGACGGGCACGAGATGACGCCTTCGGATTGGCAACTTCCCTATGTGCGTTGCCTGGGGTTGTTTTTAGGCGGAGATGCCATTGCGACTTTGGATCCGAAAGGGCGCAAGCTGTTGGGCGACACCTTGTTCATCCTTCTGAATGCGCACTATGAAGCTGTCCCCGTTTGCCTCCCCGGAAAAGAATGGGGCTCCCGCTGGGAGGTGCTGTTGGACACAGCACAAGAGGTGACAGCAGAGCGCGCTTTGAATGCCTCCGCAAAATTTCTCCTGCATGGCCGCAGCATGCTCGTCCTCGTCCAGTCATAGCACCTGAGGGGTATGCGCGTTGGCCGCGCGCACAAGCCTGTCGCGGAGCGCGCTTCCAAGGCCGTCGGCCGGAGGAAGGCTTGCCAGCACAACGTCGAGTTGCTGTTTGTCGAGCTCATGCAAGAGCGCATAAAGCTCATGCGCGCATTGAGACAAGTCTTCGGGGAGGCAAACCCACTGGGCGTTTTCGGGGAGGGTTATTTTTTGCGTGTGCACAACGGCCACTTTTTTCCCCTGAGCGCACAACTTTGCCGCGCGGGCTTCAAGCTCTTCAGGCTCGGCCAACAGGAGGGGTGTCCTGGGCGCATAATGCGCAGGCAGCGAGCCGGGCGCGGCCGGTGCGTTGAGGCTTTCTTGCGGGAGAAAACCCAGCACTTCGGCCAGAGCCTTCGCCGAAAGGCCGCCCGGGCGGACAATGGCAGGCGGCGTACAACTTAAGTCGAGGATGGTGGACTCAATGCCGATGTCGCAAGGCCCGCCGTCCAACACCCAATCCACCTTGTCTTGCAAGTCCTGCTCCACATGCTCCGCGCGCGTCGGGCTTAAGCGCCCAAAGGTGTTGGCGGAAGGAGCGACAAGCCCACCTTTGAAAGCTTGGAGCACCGCCAAAGTCAGCGGGTGTGAAGGCACCCGCAAGGCGATGGTTTCATGTCCGCCGACAATGGAAGCGGGGACTTCCGGTTTTCGACGAAGCAGCAAAGTCAAGGGCCCCGGCCAAAATGTCTCGGCGAGTTTCCACGCGACTTCCGGAATGTCTGTGGCCCATTCGTTGAGCTCCTCCTTGCTGCCCATGTGCACAATGAGCGGATGGTTGCTGGGGCGCCCCTTGACGGCAAACACCTTCGCGACGGCCTCGGGGTTTTTCGCGTCAGCCGCCAGGCCATAGACAGTTTCGGTGGGCAAAGCCACGAGGCCGCCTTGCTTCAAAATTCCAACGGCCTTGTCGACGGCTTCTTGAAAAAGTTTTTCCACGGCCCTTTTGACAGCTTTGCGCAGCGCTTTTCTGTTGATGCTCATAATGTGTGAACGCCGTTCTAAACCGTTTCTACTTTAAAGTGGAAGCAGTCTGGCCCCAAGCCGTCAACAGGGGGAGGGTGTATACCTGTCCACCTCTGTCGAGTCCTCCGCATTGCAGTTGATGACTTCGACATAGGTGGAGACGGGACTCATATAAAACTTATAGGGGAGCCTGCCTTCGACATGCACCTCCTGGTAGGCAAAGCCCCTCGTCCATTTGGATATTTCTATGTCCTCCTGGCAGTCGACAGAAATCCCCCCCGTGCCTGCAAGAAAGCAAAACTCTCCCCAGGTGGCCGGCAAGCGAATGCCTAGGGGCACAGGCAGCTTTTTCCCCTTGGAAACCGGAACGCAGCTGACTTCCTCCCCCAGGCAATCTGTTGAGGGACAGGTTTCTTTGGACAAAGGGCCCCCCTCGCGCATGCAGGGAAGCTGCCACCAGGAAACGGATTTTGCTGTGCCGCTGCCTTTGTCTTCCCAGTCGACAACCAGCCGGACGGCCATGTTTTCCATGAGGGCTTTCTCGCGGGCCTCGGTCAGCAGCCAGCGAAAAGCTCTGGCAAAACGCTCCTGCTCTTGTCGACGAATGGTTTGATTCCAGGAAGCCACGGACAACACCACAAGGACGCTGAGGATGGCGACAACAATCAACATCTCCATCAATGTAAATCCACGGTGTCTGAAGGACTTTGTTTTATAATAACGAGTTTTTATAGGACAATACATTCAAGAACAATCTGTTGGGTTTGTTGGCAGGAGGGGGTTGGAAAATGTCGCACTCAGGGTTCTTCCTCTTCTTCTTCAATCTCCGCTTCAGTCTCCTGCAAATTGGGAGGCCATATCGTCCTTTCAAATCTCTTGGTGAGTCTTCCATTCATAAACGTGCCGTCTGCGTTGGCCACAAATGCACCGTTGCCATCCCATTCCACTTTTCGAGCATCTGCTCGTTTTGACTGGACAATCAAAGCCACACGAACGGCACGCACACGGCGCATCAAGGCGTGTCGATAATTGACGTCCTGCTCCTCGTCGAATTCCCCGAAATGATGGTACACAAGTTCAGCGCACCGCGTGAGGCTTTCCGGATCGATGCTCTCGTCACACATGGAAATATAGGGGTGATTTTTTTCTTTGTCTGGAAACCAAAGCACCTGGTTGGGGTGTGCAGGGTCTGGAATTCCTAAGGCAAGCTTGAGACTTAAAACAGAGCGGCTGACGATGAACCATTCCAAATAATAAGGAAAGCGCCAATCGCTTCCAACACGTCCTGAGCCATGCATGCTCAGCGTGGATAAATTGCCTGGCGCCTTTGGAAATTCAAGCGATGGCCCCAGCGTGTCAAATTTGATGCGTGCCGCAAAGTTATTCAATGGGCCTATGCGCCAATTTTCATAGTTGCCTTTGCTCGTAAACGTCCCGTCGTTATAGTGACATGGAATGGAAAACCCTTCCCGGCCGACGCTAAAATGAACAGTATCCAGCCCGTTTACCTTGTCAATCCTCAGCGGCATGGCACATCCCCAAGTGCGGCTTTTGTCTATGATGGCGTAGTCCCAACCCCACTTCCATTCAAAATTGACATATTGGCTTCCCAGGACATATCTCCACGGAAGTTGCTCACTGGGTCCCTCTTTGAACTTGCCGACAACATTTCGGGCATATTGAGAGTCTATGTCATGTATAAAAAGTTCATCCGAAAGATTTTCCTGGCTGATGTTTTTATAGAGCCCATAATTTTGTCCATTCTGACAGTCTTGTTTGCATGGGAATATGTCCATGGCATAGCGGTGTTCGTGGCCACCATGCACGGGCTCATAGGCGTAGCGGGCATATGCGAACAACAAGGTTGAGCCAAATCCATGTCCTGCATTCAGCAAATGTTCCTCAAGTGTTTGCATCATTTGCATGCCAACGGTATGCAAACTCAAGGCTTCTTCTTCCCAAGAAGACTTTCTTTGAAGCTCTGTTCCTATATGGAGTGTGACGGCCAGCATCCCAATGGCAATGCTTGTTCCAATCAATGTCTCTATCAGGCTTGCTCCTTTGTTTGTCATTTTAACTTTCACCCAAAAAGCCTCCTTTGCACAAACCTAAGGTGCCACTCGGGTTTGATAGCTTACAAAGCGGACTTCTCTATTGAAAGGATTTGCATAACTGACGGTTACGCGCACATTGTGCAAATTGCCCACCCCTTCCTCAAAAAGTTTTCTGTCCAGTCCCCAGGCGGATGTATTGTCTGTGGTTGCCATACAATTGGCATTGGAGATGCCCGACAAACAACCGGATGTTGTATGCACATCAAACCTGGCTTCAAATTCAACACTGCCTTCTTGGGCATCCTCCTTGGTATATTTCACTTCTCCATTGGGCCCAACCCATAAAGAAAAGGCTCCCATATCCTTTGCTGTCAGGTTATGACAGGCTTGGAGGGATTGATTCCATATGCAACGCTCCAAGCTCACTTTTTCAAGCAAGTCTTGTGCTAAATTGTCGGCTGTCAATGAGAGTTGTGAAATTCTTTCAATCCTTTGAACGAGATTTGACACGCCCATGACAGCGGCAATTCCCACAATCAACAAAGCTGCCGACACAAGAACTTCAATGAGTGTTATTCCTTGATGAAGCCTGCGGGAAAAACCCTTTCGCTGCTTAGCGTGCCACAAAGGCATTGCCCTCTCCTCCTTTGTGCGTGGCGCCTCCCACCAAAGCAGGGGCTCTGCTGTCGCTTTCATAGCTGACGGTTGCACGTAAATATATACGGTAAAGGGGTTGGCCTTCTGCGCCCACCTCGCCCAAGCCTACCAACACGACGGGGGTTGCTTTTCGGACATCACCGGCAAGAAACTCATCATGGCTGACATAAGCAAAAGCCCTGTAGCGGACCTGCCCTCCCCAGAGGTTTTTTGCGTCTAAATTCCCAAATTTGCTTCGAAGCTCTATGTTGGAAACCGTCTTGTTTTCCACAAAATTAAAAGGCGCCCATTGATTGCATTCTTGAGTGCCGCGGCAAAACAAGTCATGCCATTCACGCAAGTCACTAAAATCTCCGACAACAGCAAAATTGCTTAGCACGTCCGAGACTTTTGTATTTCCTTGCTCAATTCCATGCTCAACGGCAAGGCGAAAAATTTCTCGCCCTTCCGTTAATGCAGCTCTGGCCGCATATTGCGCCATTTTTTTTCTTTTGGTCATCCCATGGACGTCGGACTGTTTTTGAACGGCCAACAAAGTAAAAAGCACCGTCAAGGTGAGCGCCAGCACAACACCTAAAACCAATAACAAAACAAATCCGCGTTGTTTTTTCATATATGTCAAACCATTCGTTGAAAAACTTTCAAGGGATGGGGGATGGTTTTTTTTAGTGCACATTTGTTTCAAAATGGGTTCTAATATTCAACGTAAGGCGGTTTGGTTCGGCGCACATTTTTTTCAAAAATTTGCTCTAATACTTTCATAATGGGAGGCGTCGTCGTCGGCAAGACGTCGGGAGAATTGTTCCATCCGCTGATGCCTTCTGCCGCAACAATTCCAAACTGGGTTTTGACGTCAACATACAGAAAATGCCCGTCAAAAGCCACGGGAGAAGCCACAATCTGCGCTTGTTGAGACTTCAGAATGATGCCTGTGTCTGCTTCCAAAACATACAGAGCTCCCTCGCTCCTGGCGTCCAATCCACACATGTCGGAGGAGCCGCCGGTGGCTGTGCCGACGGCCACATTGGTTTGGGTGACACTCACGCCGCCCCATACTTTTTCTCCGGCAGGAAGCGCTTTGGCCCACAGAAGCTCCGCCGCCGCGCAATCGGCTGTCCCCACGGAGGACTCATCCAACTCAAATGCAAGCACATAGTAAGCGCCCGCCGTCGGATCTATCTTCTTGTCATATACATCCGGGTTGTCGCCCGTCCCTACATATATTCTGACTTTCTTCCCCCTTTGGTATACGGCCATATTGCTGTGAATGCCTTGAAGCTCTGCCTCTTCAGCACGAAGGCCAAGCCCCTTGAGTGTTTGGGGAATGTCAATGACTTTGCATTTTTTATAAGCATCGCCAAACAAAGCAGTGTCGTTGCCTGAGTTATATCTCAACAAATTGACTCTGTAGACACGTCCCTTCGTGGTTGGAATATAAATAACATCATAAATGCCATCCGGGTCAGGCTTGGGCACCTCAATGGATTGGTGTTGCAAGTCCAAACCCACAATTTCTCCTCCCACGCCTTCTCCAGGCTCTAACAAGACAAACCCCGCCCAGTCGGAGCCGGGAATTTGGGGTGTGAGTTTGAGCAAGTCACCTGTATATACATCCATAAAATAGACAACCCCGGCCAGAGGGTTTCCGTCGCTGTCCACACCTGGGCGATAGTCGGAGCCCACCACCGCCAACCATTTGGCGATGCCTGTTGAGAGCGGGTTGCCGGCTCTGTTGAACATAAACCTGCCCACCAAGGGCGCATGTCGGGAGCTGTTGGTGCTAAAACGGGGCTTGCCCTGGGGCAAGTTATTCAAATACCCTTGGATTCTTGGGTTTGTTTTGAAATTCAACTCCCATATGAGGTACAGGCGCGGGTTTTCGTCCGGCTTCTCGCTGTTGACGCCAATGGCCAAAACCTGCAGAATGCTTTGGGTGGGCCCGCTGCTCATAATAATGAAGGAATGTCCACCTTTGGCCCGAAATCCCTCACCAAAGTCTGTCTGGTCCCAACTCAACGGCCGGCTGGCGTCTTCAAACTCCGGCAGCGCATTGGCCCTGGGCGACATAAAGTCAACATCCATAAACACGGCCGAAGCATTCAGTGAAGGGCGCAACACAGAATATTTGGATTGGTATTCTGTCCCATAATATTTTGTGTTGTATTCATAAAGATAGTTTGGCCTTAACGCCCATGGATAATAGACTGTTTTGACTTTTCCCGCCGACGAATCCGATGCGAGTGCGCCAATGTGTCTTTTAATGCTTCCGTCTTCTCTTTGACATCCGGCATAGGGTTTGAAATAGCCTCGGTAGTGGTTGACAGACTCAAGGCAACCATCCTTGTTGTCTGCTCTGTATAACCCGGCATCAATGCCATATATTTCGCCTGTCGTGGAGCCCAGCAAAATGAGCGCCATGTCTGGCCTGTTCAATTCGGATTTCCATCGCCTGTAATTGTTAATTTCCGTTTGGGAGCCCAGACGCACCCAGGGGGGATACACCAGAGGGTTGTTGGTGAAAACTGCCGGCGTTGACAAGTCAAAAGCGGTTGGAATGGCGCCCCCTGCACGCGCTGCACGCGCCGCATAGGTTTCCAGGCCTATTATCCAATTCTTCAAGACGATGATGTCATCATCCGTGCATGAATTCGAGCGGTTTAAATCATAAATCAGCATGCCTTCCTGGGTATTGCATTTGTTTAAATCGCTTCGTTTGAAAAAATCATCAAAGACATCTGTTTCGATGGGTGCCCAGGTGCCTTGTCTTTGAAGGGGGCCGTGTTGGTGATATCTCACGCCTCCATAATCCAAAAACATGGGGTTTGAAATGCCGCTCTTTAAACTCCATTTGAGTTTTCGCGTTGTTTCTTGGGGGTTTTCAGGGTTGTATAGCTCATAAGCGCGCACCATGCCCCGACGTGTATAGTCTTCGAGGCCTGTCACAGCCCGGCGAGAAGCTTCGGTGTCAAAGAAACTTTTGGGGGTTATATAGGAAGCAACGAATGCCATGTTTGCAACAGGCATGGGGGACGAGCGCGTATATTCTCCGGATTTAACGGATTGGTATTCCATGCTGAAATGCCGGAGTGTCGGCGTGCAGTTTTGGTTTTCGTTTTTTCGTTTTTGGGAGCGAAATATGCCTCTCCAGCACAGTTGTGAGCCGATGAGATTCATATTCAGAATGTCTATTTCAACCCGTTTTCTGTTGCCTGTGACAACGAGAGGGTTTATGGCAGGGTTGAAGTCAACATTTATCCACTGGGGTGCATTGTTGTGAATACATTTCATCCCCTCGCTGGAGCTTCTTGTGCATGTATTACAATCCAGTGCCACTTGAAATTCGACGAGCTCACAATCTGTGCAACGGCAATTCTCATTGACAACCTCTTTTTCAAGCACGACGCGGCTGGTGGTATATTCGTCTGACAAATTCAAAGGGATTTCTTTGGAGATGAGGTGAGAGCGCACCAGGCTGTCTTCATAAAGTCTGTTGGCAGGGGGGATGGCGTGCAAATTCTGTTCAAAAAAGCCTATTTCATTCTCTGTCCTGGTGTGGGCGTTGCGCATTTCAGAAAAAACCATGGCCTGGAAGGAGGGTGGGTTTTCTTCGCCGCGCACACAAACGGCCACTTCCGTGGGAGGCAGCTGTGCCAATGCATTCAGAGGCCATGTCCCTGCTAACAAACAGACGGCCGCACCAATGCATAAAATGGGCTTTGTTTGTCTCATTCAAACTCCCTTTGGTTCGAAAAAAGCCGGATAAAAAAACAGCTTTTGGGCCTCCTTTCAGAAATGTGAGGGTGGGGCTTTAAATGCCACCGAAAATGAGGGGGAAAGAGCAGGGGGGGGAAGGGGGGGCACCGCCCCCCTCTGCCGGGGGCCCCAAGTGGATTGGCCTTAACCCCAACGCAGCTCCACCACGCTTTGAACCCGTAGCTTCCCTCCTGCCAAGCTTGAAGGCGCTGGAGGTGCGGCCATAATAGATAATCTACATAAAAAAATAGGCAGACTACGTATAAAAATAGGTAATCTACATATAAAAATAGGTAGTCTGCATAAAAAAATAGATAATCTACATATAAAAATAGGTAGTCTGCATAAAAAAATAGATAAACTACATATAAAAATAGGTAGTCTACATAAAAAAATAGGTAAGTTACATATAAAAACAGATGACTTACATAAAAAAATAGATAGCTTGCATATAAAAATAGCTAAGCTACATAAAAAAACAGGTAGACTGCATATAAAAATAGGTAAATTACATATAAAAATAGGTGGTCTGCATAAAAAAACAGGTGGATTATTTAAAAAGACCGCATTTCCTTCAGGAGTCGTAGGATAATTCCCCAGAGGACGCTGCGGCGGTGTTTGGCCTTTTGGACATGAGAGTCCCCCATCACCTCCAGGGTGTGCTCGAGTA
>Ga0209737_10001256_pt1 | contig 18525 bp, 13 predicted proteins | sample TergutCu122P3_FD_187284 | JGI IMG/M metagenome (GOLD analysis project Ga0209737, IMG submission 187284) | Cubitermes ugandensis P3 segment gut microbial communities from Kakamega Forest, Kenya - Cu122 P3 (SPAdes) (version 2) | ecosystem: Host-associated > Arthropoda: Insects > Digestive system...
CGTCATGTTCGGCCTGCGACATCAAATCCGCCGCAATAAACTTAGGGTCGGCAGTTTCGTCCGCCATAACGAGAATTTCGCTTGGACCCGCAATCATGTCGATATCGACAATGCCGTAAAGGAGCTTTTTAGCCGTTGCAACATAGATATTTCCAGGTCCTACAATCTTGTCGACTCTCGGAATACATTCGGTTCCGTAAGCCATTGCCGCAACCGCCTGAGCACCGCCCGACATAAAAACTCTGTCTACGCCGCAAATCGCCGCCGCAACGAGAATATCCTTATTCGGAGTGCCGTCCTTTTTGGGCGGAGTCATCATGACAATTTCTTTTACGCCTGCAATTTTCGCAGGAATTGCGTTCATCAGCACACTTGACGGATATGCCGCCGTACCGCCTGGCACATACAGCCCGACACGTTCAAGCCCCCGCACACGCTGTCCCATGATGACGCCGTCGGGTTTTGCGTTAATAAAGCCCTCCTCTTTTTGGCGGTTGTGAAAATCAGCGATATTTTCCTGCGCGTTTAAAAGTGCACTGACAAAATCGCTGTCCGCCTCGCTTAGAGCTTCGTTAATAACTTCACGGGGAACTTCATAATATTCGGGTAAATTTCCGTCAAATTTGAGCGTATAATTCCTGACGGCTTCGTCGCCGTTCTGTTTTACGTCATCTATAATTGCCGACACAATCTCTGTGACACGTTTATCGGTTTTCGCATTGCGTGCGTCGACTTCTTTAAGAAAATTAATCTCGTCAACTCCGTTGGCGAATATTTTTTTTACAGTTTGCATGGTTTCCTCCTACAAATTAACACCGCGAATTTTCTTAACCAGTCCTCTAATCTCCTCATGGCGGAGTTTCATGCTGACTGTATTCACGATTAATCTTGCTGAAATAGGTGCGATGTCTTCAATAACTTCTAGTCCGTTTTCTTTCAGCGTAGTACCTGTTTCGACAATATCGACAATGCCGTCCGCAAGGTCAAGAAGCGGCGCAAGTTCAACGGAACCCTCGATTTTGACGATTTCAATATCCATACATTTGCCCTCGAAGAACTCACGGGCAACATTCGGATACTTTGTCGCTATAGTTTTTACGCCGAAACCGCTGTAAAAATCCTGTCCTTTTTTCGTGGCGAGAGCGAACTTGCAGCGTCCGAAACCTAGGTCGACAAGCTCGTAAAACTTACCGCCCATCTCCATAACCGTATCCTTGCCGACAACGCCAAGGTCGCAGACGCCGTGTTCAACATACGTTATAACGTCGTTCGCCTTAGCAAGTATTATTTCAAGGTTAGCGTCTTCAACAGGGAGAATAAGTTTTCTGCCTTTTTCACGCACCTTAGTACAGTCAAACCCGAGCTGTTCGAGCATTCCGACAGTGTCTTTCTCAAGCCTGCCCTTAGTCAGAGCAATTCTCAACGGCTTACTCATATAGCACTCCCAACCTCACTTTCCCCGTCAATTATAACAAGTTTAGATATTCTTTTTTCTTTAGTATAGTCACGTACAAGCTGAATGTCGTCAAATAACGACAGTTCAACAATCTCGCCCTTATCCCTGAATTCCTGTGCCGCAATTACTGCAAGAGCTTCAAATCCCGGCTGAGCGAAAATAATTGTATCCGCAACAGGAACGGCTATATTGCACGAGTTCTTAGCAATAACTTTTGCAACGGCGTCAACGTTGACGGCAAAACCGACTGCAGGAACATCATATCCGAATTCGGAAATAAGCCTGTCGTAACGTCCGCCTGACAGAACCTCTTCGCCGCAACCCTCAAGATAACCCTTGATAATCAAACCTGTGTAGTAGTCCGTTTTATTGACAAGCCCGAGGTCAACGGTTATATTTGCACCGTCGCCGCAGATTTGAATAATCGCATTGTATATATCACGTAAATCGTTGAGTATGCCTGTTATTTCGCCGTCAGGCATTATGCCGAGCGCCTTGTCGAATATTTCTTCGCCGCCGAAAAGTGACGGCAGATATTTCAATGCCGCAATTGTGGGACTGTTTCCTAAAGAATCAAGCAATTCATGCAATGCAGGGTAATCTTTATTCTCTACAAAATGTCGGATTGTCTCTGCCGTTTCTTCGGACGCACCGAGACTTGCGGCAAGAGTATTGAAAATCCCGATGTTTCCGATTTCGATAGAGAAGTTGCTTCCGAACGCTTTGAGTGACGCAACGGCTGTTGAAATAACTTCAAAATCGGCTATTTTCAGCGAAGAACCAATCAACTCAATTCCCGTCTGCACAATCTCGTCGCTTCTGCCGCGTAAAAGCGGTTCGGGGCGATAGACCGTCTGATTGTAGTAAATTCTCAGCGGAAGCGACGCTTCCTTTAAGCGTGTCGCAACCGCTCTGGCGATAGGAATAGTCGAATCGGGACGCATAACAAGCAGCCGCCCCTTGCTGTCGGTAAGTTTATACATATTTTCCTGCGGCAAAGACAGTGATTTTAAATTGAAAACATCGTAGAATTCAAGCCCCGGCGTAATCAGCTCACAGTAACCGCTCTGTTTGAATATCCGATGCAACTCATGTTCAATATTATGCCTGATAATACATTCCTCAAAAAGTAAATCCTTTGTTCCCTCAGGAGTAATCAAACCGTAATTTCTCATAAATATGACCCCCTATATGCAATTAACAATTAACAGTTAACAATTGTTCAGCGATAAAGAATAACTGCCGGCGAATAATTTTACATTGCTACAGTTTTGATAACCGCCAACGCTTTATCACACTACTATGATAACACACTAACACGATAAAGTCAAGCTAAAAGAATGACATCTGTGCAGAATTAGGCAAATCACCAAAAGTTCCTAACATTTTAAGCGCTTCAATAGTTGTTTTTGTCGCTCCGCTCTTTGACTGAAACTCTTCAACCGAAATAAAGTCGCCGTGCTGTGCAGTCTCATAAATATTGCGTGCAGCATTCTCTCCGATACCTGCAATTGCTCCGAACGGGATGCGGATTTTTCCGTCTTCAATCAAATACTTTGTCGCATGAGATTTTTTCAGCTCAACGGGCAGAAATTCAAACCCTCTTGACAGCATTTCATTTATAATATAAAGCATATCAAGCGTATTATTTTCTTTTGCAGATTTTTCGTTACCCTTAATGCGAAGTTCCTCAATCTTCATACGGACTGCATTTTTACCGTTCACCGCAAGTTCTACGTCAAAATCTTCGCCTCTCACGGTGAAAAATGTTGCATAGTAAGGCAACGGGTGATACAGCTTAAACCACGCAATTTTCATTGCCGCAATTACATATGCGGCGGCATGAGCTTTCGGGAACATATACTTGATTTTCAGACAGCTTTCAATATACCACTCAGGAACATTATTGTTACGCATATTCTGCATACGCTCTTCCGTGAACGTGAACGGAGCCTTGCCTTTACGGGTGTCTTCCATGATAGCGAAGGCTTCTTTCGGCTCTACGCCTTTATAAATAAGGTATGTCATAATACTGTCGCGTGTTCCGATAACGTCAGAAATTGTACATACATTGTTGTCTATCAAATCTTTGGCATTGCCAATCCAAACGTCCGTACCGTGCGAAAGTCCTGAAATTTGAAGAAAATCTCCAAATTTCGAAGGCTTAGCATCCAAAAGCATTTGTATAGTAAACCCTGTTCCCATCTCCGGTATTCCAAGGCTTCCGGTTCTGCAATAAATCTCTGCTTCCGAAACTCCCAGAACCCCGCAATTGGTGCACATTTCAATAACTCTCGGGTCTGCGGGCGGAATATCCTTAATCTTTAAACCTGTTAAATCTTCGAGATGCTTATAAAACGTCGGAACAACGTGCCCAAGTTCATCAAGTTTAAGAATAGTATCATGGAGCGAATGGAAGTCGAAATGCGTCGTGATTACGTCGGAACCCGCATCGTCGGCAGGGTGCTGAATAGGGGTGAAATCGTATACTTCATATTCCGACGGAACGACAACCATGCCGCCCGGGTGCTGCCCCGTCGTTCGCTTAATCCCTGTACAGCCAATTGAAAGGCGTGCTTCCTCAGCGGGATTCGCATTTATTTTTCTCTCTTCGAGATATTTCTTCACGTAACCGAAAGCCGTCTTGTCAGCGACGGACGATATTGTCCCCGCTTTGAATACGTTATCCTTGCCGAAAAGTTCTTCGGTATATTTATGGGCAAACGACTGATATTCGCCCGAGAAGTTAAGGTCTATATCCGGAGCCTTGTCGCCGTCGAAACCCAGGAACGTTTCAAACGGAATATCCTGACCCTCCCTGACATACTCCGTCCCGCATTCGGGGCAGTTTTTCGCTGGAAGGTCGTAACCCGAACCGTATTCGCCGCTGCCGTCAAATTCGCTGTGTCTGCATTGCGGGCATACATAATGAGGCTGGAGAGGATTGACCTCTGAAATTCCCGCCATTGTGGCTACAAAAGACGAACCGACCGAGCCTCGCGAGCCGACGAGGTAGCCGTTCTCCTCGGAATTTTTGACGAGCTTTTGTGCAATCATGTAAAGAACCGCAAAACCGTGCTTTATAATCGAAGTCAGCTCACGGTCGAGACGTTTTTGCACAATCTCAGGCAGAGGGTCGCCGTAAACCGAACGTGCGGTTTCGTAGGTAATCCGCTTTAATTCATCCTCAGCCCCGTCAATTGTCGGAGTAAAAGTTCCCTTAGGTATAGGTCTGACGGTCTCAATCCAGTCGGCAATCATATTAGTATTGGTAACGACGACTTCTTCGGCTTTTTCATCGCCGAGATATGAAAATTCATTCAGCATTTCATCGGTAGTTCTGAAATAAAGTGGCGCTTGTTCGCTTGCGTCGCTGAACCCCATGCCCGCATTGAGAATTTCACGGAATATGGCGTCTTTCGGGTCAAGGAAATGAACATCGCACGTCGCACAGACTGGAATACCGAGTTTGTCACCGAGTGATGCCACTTTTTTGTTGATGTTTTTAAGTTCCTCTTCATTCTCGACCTTGCCGCTGCGGACAAGGAATAAATTGTTTAAATGCGGCTGTATTTCCAAGTAATCGTAGAATTTCGCAATCTCTTCGATTTTCTTTTCTGGTTCATGTTTAAGCATAGCCCCAATCAAATCGCCGGCCTCGCAGGCGCTCCCGAAAATAAGTCCCTCACGGTGTGCCTCAAGCACAGATTTTGGCAAGAGGGGTTTCTTGTAAAAACATTTGAGATAGCCGTAAGATACCAGTTTATAGAGGTTTTTAAGCCCTGCCTGATTACGTGCCAGAATAATTATATGCGTATATTTCAGCTTTTTAACATCAATCGAACCTGCTAAAACATTTATATCGGCGACCTCTTTCAGAGCCTTTTCATTAATGAGCCTGCCGATTAATTCTATAAAAATTTTCGCCAGTATCATAGCGTCGTCAGAAGCTCTGTGATGTTCAAATTTTCCAAGTTTCAGATGTTTTGCAATACTGTCGAGCTTATGTTTACCAAGCTCGGGAAGCATACATCTGGCAAGCGTTAATGTGTCAATCGAAGTATATTTGAAGTCAATACTTTTCCTCTTACAGGCAGTGTTAATAAATGAATTGTCAAACTTCGCGTTATGAGCCGCAAGAACAGGATTTTTCCCGCAGAAATCTATAAACTTTTGCAGCGCTTCACTCTCGGACGGTGCATCCTTAACCATTTCATCTGTTATTCCGGTAAGCTCCGTAATCTTCGCAGGAATCGGCTTTTGAGGGTTTACGAATGTGTTGAAGCTGTCGATAACCTGCATATTTTTCAGTTTTACCGCGCCTATTTCGGTAAGACGCTCCTTTGACGGGCTAAGTCCCGTCGTTTCGACGTCGTATATGATAATCTCGTCATTTATGCTTCGGCTGTCGAGTTTGTCAACGATTTTTTCGATATCAAGGTCATCAACCATGTACCCTTCACAACCGTAAATGACCTTGAAATCTTTCGGGCAGGCATACATCGCATCGGGAAAAGCCTGAACGTTACCGTGGTCGGTCACGGCAATAGCCTGATGACCCCATTCGCTGGCTCTTTTAATCAGAGCCTTTACATCGGCAATCCCGTCCATAGCCGACATATTCGTATGACAGTGCAGTTCGACGCGCTTTGTCCTGTGATTATCCGTTTTCGGAGTGCGTTTCACGAGAATAATCGAATCGGGCTTAATAACCATATCTCTTGTATACTCGTCATAATCAATCTTTCCGTTAACGAGAAGTGTACAGCCTTTTTTGATTTTTCCAAGCGGCATTGCTTCCAATTCCTCAGCGGCGCCGAACATTTTTACTACTACGGAACCTCCGAAATCAGTAATCCAGTATGTAACAGCTTTTTTTCCGTTTCTAAGCTCTTTTGTATCCGTCTGGAATACGTCTCCGACAACAATAACCCTTTCACCCAGCCTTTGCAGCGCCTCAGAGACTGCAATAGGCGGCGCTTTAACCGCTCTGCCTTTGATGACCTCGGCAGAATCGTATTTAAAATCAAGATTAACCGATGCGGCGGTGACTGACTGTGACGGAGTTACGGCGTTAATCGCCTCGGCGAGCACTTCTGATACAGTTTTTTCAGGGATAAGCTGAGCGCTGTAATCAGGCATTTCGGCGTCAAGTTTCGCTATCTTTTCATCGTACTTTTCCTGTGAAAACGTTTCCTCGCCGAGCAGTTGAACCTCAAAATCAAGCCCGAAACGGTTATATATCAGTTGGCTCATTTTTTTAGGAAAACCGTTGCTTCTGAGAATATCATGCCCGCCGTGTTTCAGCACAAGTTTAATTATGCTGTCTGACAAATTAATATCTGCTCCGTCAAGAAAACCGTTCGTCACAGGGACGTCACGCTTCATCTCCGCAACAATATTACCGATATATGCCGCACAGAACAGCTTTTTATCAAATCTCGGCATCAGTCTCAGGCTTGAAAGGTTCAGAATCTTTTCAAGCACTCTCTCAAAACCGATAATATCAGAATGCTCCAATAATGACGGAAAGACGGCATAAATCGTCATGCCGTCCAGCTTTTCAGTATGTGTAATTTTTATAATCTCACCGCAGCATAAACCCGCAGGGATTTCCGTAACATATTCTTTGAAAAATTCTCCTAAATTTCTACTCATAGCTTTTCAATCTCTCCAAGAAGTTCAGTTACAATATTTTCCTCTTTTATTTTACGGAGCACTTCGCCGTTTTTGAAGATTACAGCACAGCCGTCGCCGCCCGCAATTCCTATATCAGCCTCTCTTGCTTCACCAGGACCGTTAACAACGCAGCCCATTACGGCGACCTTTATGTCCCTGTCGCAATCTGCGAGGGCTTCCTCTACCTCTTTTGTGACCCTGACGAGGTCAATCCGCGTTCTTCCGCAAGTCGGGCATGAAATAAGCTGAACGCCTTTGCGTCTGCCTATTGAGCGTAATATATCTTTCGCCGCTGCAATTTCCCGAATTGGGTCGTCCGTCAGCGACACACGGATTGTTTCGCCGATTCCGTCACAAAGAAGCGAACCTATCCCAACGGCGGATTTAATCAATCCCATCCGTTCCGTCCCTGCCTCGGTTACGCCGAGATGCAAGGGATAATCGCATCTCTCCGCCGCAAGACGGTAGCTTGCAATCATTTTATTTACGTCGGAAGATTTAATCGAAATTACTATGTCTTCAAAGTCAAACCGTTCAAGCAGTCTTGCGTGACCCATAGCGCTCTCGACAAGTGCTTCGGGAGTCGGACTGCCGTATTTCGCAAGGATTTCTTTTTCAAGAGAACCTGAGTTAACGCCGATTCTAATCGGTATACCTTTATTTCTGCAAGCGTCGGCAACCTGTTTAACCCTATCCATATCGCCTATATTTCCTGGATTAATTCGGATTTTATCAATCCCCGCCGAAACGGCTTCCAAGGCAAGACGGTAATCAAAATGAATATCCGCAACGAGAGGTACAGAGATTTTCTCTTTAATGGCCGGTATCAGTTTCACGGCTTCCATATCGGGAATAGCGGCACGGATGATTTCACATCCTGCCGCTTCGAGTTCTGCCGCCTGCCGAACACTGCCCTCAATATCGTCCGAGCGTGTGTTAAGCATTGACTGAATATAGATATAACTGCCGTCCAGAACACAGTTTCCGACACGGACAGGATTACACTTCCTCATTGTTATCGCTTTCCAATCCTTATAATATCATTGAATGTCAGATAAATCATCAAACCGAACAGCAAGAGCATTCCGATTGCGTGAACATAGGCCTCTTTCTTAATCGGTTTGCCGCGAACGCCCTCTATTGCAAGGAATACAAAACGCGAACCGTCGAGTGCGGGGAGCGGAAGAAGATTAAATATGCCTACGTTGATTGTCATGAGCATTGCCATCCATAAGACGTTGTGCGAATTTTCCTTAACCTTTTCGCTGACTGTAGTGGCTTCGCTGCCTGTTGCCGTATCGCTGAGCATAGAAATAATTCCGACAGGTCCCGTCATATCGTTAACGCCGTATCTTCCGCCGAGAAGGTCGCCGAGCGAAAGCCAGACAACTTTTCCTACAGACGCCGTTTCTTTGAGCGAATAACTCATGACGTTACCGAAAGTTTTTTCTTTGCTCGCAATATAGAAATCAAATCTTGAACCGTTGTAAGGGTCATTGAACACAACATTGTCAACACTGACTTTCTTACCGTCACGAATTACTACAACATTAAAATTATTGTTCTTTGTGTTTCCGATTTTATAATTTAAATCAATGTCGGTGCGTATTCTCAGACCGTTAACCGAATAAAACTCATCCCCAGGCTTTAAACCGCATTCAAGGCTTCCCGACGATACAGGCGTCAATGTGAATTCGATATGGTACTCTTCATAATCTCCGCTTTGCAAAAGATGTATGCACGAAGCGTTGACAACTTCACCCTTTTTATACTTTGCAATAGCTTTTGTTATTTCATCACCGTTAGTGACAACATCGTCGCCGACCTGCGTTATAAAATCGCCTGTTTTAAGTGCAGTTTTAGCAATATTTGCAGTCTCTGAAATGCTGTTAATGTAAATGCCTTGAAATCCTTCTGGAATAGCAAATCCGAGTTTTTCCTCAACTGCTTCAAAACCGTCTTTTTCACTAATATCGCAGAAAGCAATACCGCACTGTAACACATTGTCAGCTATAAATTGTTCTATCTTCACTGTAGGAACTTTATCTCCCAAAGAAGTTACGGTTATTGCAAGAATAACGCCGAGAACTATGTTCATAAAAGCACCAGAGACAATGACTATCATTCTCTGCCAAACAGGCTTCTTACTGAATGCACGGTCATCATCGCTGTCCTCGTCCTCGCCCTCCATCTGACAGAATCCGCCGATTGGGAAAAGCCGAAGCGAATATTCCGTTTCGCCCTTACCGAATTTTATAAGACGCGGGCCCATTCCGATTGCGAATTTATTTACCTTTATCCCGCAAAGCTTTGCAGCGGCAAAATGCCCGAATTCATGGACGGTGATTATTACTCCGAAAACAAGAATAGCTATGACGATACCTAATATAGACATAAGTTACCTCTCAATACAATCTTTTACATAGTTGCGTGCAAGAATATCCGCTTGGACCACATCGCTGTAAGACTTGATTTCTTTATACTCAAACTTTTCAAGCACCGACGAAACGATTTCGCCGATTTGCAAAAAACCTATTTTTCCGTCTAAAAACATCGCAACGGCTTCTTCATTGACGCTGTTTACAAGGCACGGATATGCTCCGCCGAGTTCAATCGCCCTGATTGCCGCCGAAAGACATTTGAAAGTCTCATAATCGGGCTTTTCAAAAGTCAGAGTCCCGTAATCCGTAAGCGAAAGCTGCGTTGTAGGACATTTGCGTCTTTCGGGATAAAGCAGCGCATACTGAATAGGGATTTTCATATCAGGCACGCCCATTTGAGCGATAACTGACCAATCCTTATACTCAACTGCCGAATGCATGACGCTTTGTCTGTGCACAACAACCTCAATCTGCTCGGGTTCGAGGTTAAAGAGCCATTTCGCTTCGATAAATTCAAGCCCCTTATTCATGAGCGTCGCGGAATCCACTGTGATTTTACTGCCCATTTTCCAGTTAGGGTGGTTGAGTGCGTCGGCAAGCGTAACGTTCTGCAAATCTTCAGGCTTTTTACCGAAGAAAGGACCGCCCGAAGCCGTTAGAATAACTTTACTGACCTGACGGATGTCATTACCCTGCAAACACTGGAAAATAGCCGAATGCTCGCTGTCAACAGGAAATATTTGCACGTCGTTGTTTTCCGCTGCTTCCGTTACAATTTTCCCGCCCGCAACAAGGGTTTCCTTGTTGGCGAGGGCAATGTCCGTTCCTGCCTCAATAGCCGTAAGCGTCGGAAGAAGTCCGACCATACCCACAACGGAGTTAAGCATTATGTCGCACTTATTTCTTGCGACAGTGCAGAGACCGTCCATTCCGCAAGATATTTTAACGAATACGTCCGAGAGATTCTGCTTTAGCTCGGCATAAAGGTTTTCATCGTAAATACACGCATATTCGGGTTTAAACCGTCTGACCTGTTCCTCGAGAAGCTTTATATTGCTATGAGCCGCAAGTCCGCTAATACGCATTTCATGGTTTGCGGCAACGTCAATAGCCTGTGTTCCGATTGAACCTGTTGAGCCGAGAATAGAAATCGTTTTCATATTTTCCTCTTACTTTGCTACATAAAAATCTGCCAGCGTCAGGAATGCGTAGAACGTAGGCATTACAAAAAGAACGCTGTCGAACCTGTCCATAGCGCCTCCGTGTCCGGGCATGATATTTCCGTAGTCCTTAATGCCGTACTGACGCTTAATTAAAGACGCCGACAAATCACCGATTGTGCCGACTATAGCACACGCTGCAGCAATTAGCGGCACGGTCAGGTGATTGACCCCTACGCCGCTCTTGCAGATGAATTTAGTATACACAATATTATATGCAATGAATACTATTACAGTAACTGCTATACCTCCGATAAATCCTTCGACGGTTTTCTTCGGGCTGATTTCAGGGCAAAGCTTATGTTTCCCGAGAAAAGTCCCTGTGAAATACGCTCCCGAATCGGCAATCCACGCACCGCAAAGTCCCAGAACCATTAGGGCTATTCCGTGGGGCATAGCTTCGATTTTTAGTGCGGTAGCCATCGACTCGGGAATAAAAAACGCCATAGCCAAAATCAGAGCGACCCTGTCGGCTTTTATTTCCTTGTGCTTTATAATATATGTCATAAAAACCGCAAATATTAATACAAGCTGAAAAGTAAATTTATATTTCTCAGCACCCGTACCGTAAATCATCGGCACTGCCAAACCGTATACAATCGCCGCAACCGACGCAGGGTAAAGCTTCAGGCAGTCTACCGCGCGGAAAAGCTCAAACAGCATCAAGCCGACGATGAGCGAAATCGCTATCGGCAGAGCAAGTGTATTATGGAGAAAGAATATAGCTACGGCAATTAAGCCCGCAACAACTCCCGAAATAATTCTGACCGCCAATTTTACACACCTCCGAAACGTCTGCCTCTGGATGCAAAATCATGCAGAGCCTTGTCGAGTTCTTTGGGCGAGAAATCAGGCCAAAGCACCTCTGTAAAATAATATTCAGCATATGCCGCCTGCCAAATCATATAATTCGACAGCCTCTGTTCGCCGCTGGGGCGTATAATCAGGTCAACGTCAGGAAAGTCCCGCGTATACAGGTGAGAGCCTATTGCCTCCTCGTTAATATCCGCAACAGAAATCTCGCCGTCAAGAGCCTTTTGGGCAATTTGACGTGCGGCGTGAGCAATTTCATCACGGCCGCCGTAATTGACTGCCATCATCAAATTCATCTCGGTATAATGCTTTGTATCCTCTTCGAGTTTAATCATTTTTTCCTGCAAATCCGCATCAAACGCATCTTTGCTCCCGAGGAAAACCATTCTCGTATTTTCGGACAAATGTTCGCGTACATCAACGATATAATCACGGAAAAGTTCCATAATTGTAGCGACTTCTTCCGCAGGGCGCGTCCAGTTCTCGGTTGAGAATGCATAGAAAGATATATTTTTGATACCTATATCTTTGCAGTATCTGACAATCTTCTTGAAATTTTTCGCACCCTCACGGTGACCGAAACTGCGGGGCATCCCCCGGCGTTTAGCCCATCTTCCGTTGCCGTCCATAATAAACCCGATATGTTCGGGTAATTTTTCAGGCAATTTTTCGGGCTGCTGTTTTTTACCAAACAAAGCCATTTACAAATATTTCCTTTTCTATATTAAACATTCAACTTTCGCAGTTAATACAAACCCCAGTTTTGTGACTGGAGAAAAGTGCGTATTATAGGGGTTCGGAGAAGGAGTCCCCGAGAAGCGAGGCTCCGCCTCGCAACCCCGTTGTTTTATTTTTCAAAATATTAAAAAATCGAAATAGCGAGTTTTTACGCATTTTTGATGTGCGAAAGTTGAGTTAAACAGTGCGGTGAACAATCATTTGCAGCAGCGGCGAGAGCAAGCCCCCCCGCCCTGCAGCACCGTCAAACTATCCTCTGATAAATATTCTGCATCTCTAAACAATTGTCAATTGTTTTATATGCTCATGATTTCCTTTTCTTTTACGGCAACTTCCTTGTCAATATCAACGCATGACTTATCGGTCATATCCTGAACCTTCTTCTCGCAGTCCTTGAGGTCGTCCTCTGTAATCTCGGCAGCTTTCTGCATCTTCTTAAACTTATCCATAGCGTCGCGTCTGATGTTACGCACGGTAACTTTACACTCCTCGCCGTACTTCTTGACAGTCTTAACGAGTTCCTTGCGTCGTTCTTCCGTAAGCTGCGGGAATGTCAGACGGAGCGAGATACCGTCATTAGTAGGAGTAATACCTATATCCGAAGCCAAAATAGCTTTCTCGATACCCCTGATAGAAGACTTATCCCAAGGCTGGATGATGAGAATTCTGTTCTCGCTTACCGAAATAGCCGCCATCTGATTAATCGGCGTCGGCGTTCCGTAATAATCTACAGAAAGCTTGTTGAGAATGGCGGGCGTAGCTCTTCCCGCGCGGATTGAAGCAAATTCATTGACAAGGCTCTGAATACTCTTAGCCATTTTTTCCTTTGTTGCATTAAGCATCTCTTTCATAACAATACTCCCTTTCTAAATTTCAGAAACTAATGTTCCGATATCTTCGCCCATAATAGCGTCAAAAATATTATCCGGTCTTGAAATGTCAAAAACAAGCATCGGCATCTTGTTATCACGGCACATTGAAGCCGCCGTGCCGTCCATAACGGCAAGTTCGTCATTAAGAACCTGACTGAATTTTAATGAAGCATACTTTATTGCATCACTGTACTTATGCGGGTCTTTATCATAAACGCCGTCAACGAGAGTCGCTTTAAGGAAAATCTCAGCGTCGATTTCAACGGCTCTGAGAACTGCGGCGGTGTCGGTTGTAAAAAACGGGTTGCCCGTACCGCAGCCGAAGATGACTACTCTGCCTTTTTCCAGATGGTTGATGGCACGGCTGCGGATATAAGGCTCCGCAAACTGCTGCATTGTAATCGCAGTCTGCACACGGACAACGAGCCCGAGGCTTTCAAGTGCGTCCGCCAAAGCAAGAGAGTTCATCGCGGTCGCAAGCATACCGATATGGTCTGCTCTGGTTCTGTCCATTTCTCCTGAAGAACGTCCTCTCCAAAAGTTACCGCCGCCTACAACGACGCCGACCTGTACGCCTGCGTCGACGCATTTCTTAATGCTCTTACAGATGCTTAGGATAATATTGTAATCAAAGCCCATTTTTTTATCGCCCGCAAGCGATTCGCCGCTTATTTTCAACAATATTCTCTTATACTTCGGTTCCATTTCTAAACACTCCTCTAAAACAGTTATAATCATTACTTCTTATTTTACACTATTTTTTAGAAAAAGTAAAGTGTTTTTACAAATTTTATGAAAATACTGCTTTGTAAGCAAACTCCTGCCAAAATTTTCTATCCGATAATTTCACTGTTAAAAAGTCTCACCGTTTCCAGCCTGATAGCATGATGTTCGGGTAATTCTAACTTTGGGTCTTTTTTGAGTATATCGGCGGCACATTTTTGCGCCATATTCACAAGTTCGGTATTGCACGCAATATCGGCAATTTTCATCGGCGGCAGTCCGTGCTGACGGTTGCCAAAAAAGTCGCCGGGACCTCGAAGTTTCAAGTCTTCCTCTGAGATTACGAAGCCGTCCGTTGTGCGTGACACAATCTTCATTCGCTGAACACATTCCTCTTTTGTATTATCGGTAATTAAAATGCATGAACTCTCATGAACGCCTCTTCCGACACGCCCTCTTAGCTGATGAAGCTGAGAAAGCCCGAAACGCTCGGCGTTTTCAATGACTATTACCGACGCATTCGGAACGTCAACTCCGACCTCGACGACAGTTGTGCAGACAAGAACCTGAATATCGCCCTTTTTGAATTTTTTCATTGTCTTTTCTTTTTCAGCCGCACTCATTCTGCCGTGAAGAAGCCCTACGGTATAGCCGTTGAGTATTGTTTCCGAGACATATTTCGCATAAGACTTAACGGCAAGCAAGTCGCTGTCGCTGTCTTCAATCATCGGGCATACAATATAAACCTGTCTGCCTGCGTCAAGGTGCTGACGGACAAATCCGAACGCGCGTTCACGGAGCTTTCCCGTTACGGCATAAGTTGAAATCGGTTTGCGTCCTTTCGGCAGTTCATTGATGATTGAAACATCCAAATCGCCGTAGATAATCAGTGCGAGCGTACGGGGAATAGGCGTTGCGGACATAACAAGTTTATGCGGGGAATCGCCTTTCTCGGCAAGAGTGCTCCTTTGTCCTACTCCGAAACGGTGCTGCTCATCGGTGATAACAAGTCCGAGTCTCCTGAAAACCGTATCTTTCTGAATAATCGCATGGGTTCCGACTATGACGTCAAAACTTCCGTCTGCGATACCCTCTTTGAGCGTCGCTTTCTTTTTAACCGCCATAGAACCCGTCAGCAGACATACACGCATCCCGAGAGGTTCCAAGAACGAAGACAGCGTGTTGTAATGCTGAGTTGCGAGGATTTCTGTCGGAGCCATTAACGCCGTCTGCATACCGTTTTGGGCGGTAAAAGCACAGGCAGCGGCGGCAACAGCCGTCTTTCCGCTTCCAACGTCGCCCTGTAAGAGCCTGTTCATAGGTCTGTCATAGCATAAATCCGCAAGTATTTCACTCAGAGCTTTTTTCTGTGCATTAGTCATTTCAAACGGCAAAGCCTTGAAAAAACCGTCGATTGAAGTAGTTTTATCCATAACGCAGGCTGTACTTCGACGGCTTCTTTCACGCATTGCGCCGATTCCGACCTGTAAAATCAGAAGTTCATCGAAAGCAAGCCTTTGTTTCGACAACTCATAAGCTTCCATATCCATAGGGAAGTGAATATTGCCTAGCGCGGCGTCTAAACTCAATAATTCATACTCGTCGAGCACGCTTTGCGGCAGTATCTCAAACGGCTCATTGTACATAATCCTGATTGCTTCTTTTATGTTTGTGCGAACCATTGCATTTGTAAGTCCCGTTGTCAGCTTATAAATCGGCAGAATAAGCATAGTTTCAGCCGTCCTGATATACTGAGGCGACATGATGTTGACGCTGTACAAATCCGACGTTACTTTGCCGTACATATAATATTCTTCATTAATATCCAGTGCTTCCCAGGCATAAATATTATTGAAAAAAACAACTGCGATTTCTTCTTCTCCGTCAGTCGCTACCGCCTTATAAACCGTCATGTTGTTCTTGACGGCTCTGGGAGCGGATTTACGTAAAATTTTAAGCTTCAGAACGTTGACGTCGTCAATGACAGCTTCGGAAACGGAAACATACTCGCTGTAATCAAGGTGCCGCCTCGGGATATGATATAACAGGTCGTACGGCGTTTTTATGCCGAGTTTACGGTACATTTCCGCTCTAGCCGACGCAACGCCTTTTAAGGTGTCAATTGGTTCAAAAAGTCTGTCCATACCCTCATACTCATCTCCCTACGACAATGAACAATGAACAGTTAACAATGAACAATTAAAATGTTCACTGTTGTAATAACTGTCCATTGTTCATCTTAAATCTTGTAATCTTAAGCAAAGTCTAAGATTACGCTCGCCGACTGTGCCGGCGGGCGGGGGGCGAGACCTCCGCCTCTTAAAGGCGGCGGTCTATAGGCGGACGGATTAAAATCCGCCGCCTCTATCCCTTGCATTTAATTGTTAATTGAATTTATGTGGTTCAGCCCGTAAGCCAGCGTCATAAGACTGTCCCCGAGATGTACATTTTCAACAATAACATCAGGATAGTCATGCTTCACGTCATAGTGGCTGAAATTCCAGAACGCCTTAATGCCCAAACCGATAAGACGTTTCACAACGTCCTTTGCTTCGCTTTGCGGTATACAAAGCACCGCAACACCTGGCTTTTCCTTTTTACAAAAACTGTTCAGCTTTTCGTCAGAAAGAATTTCAAACTTCCTGCCGTTAATATCCTCAATTTTCATATTTACCAGTTCAGGACTGACGTCAAAAATCCCGACAAGTTTACATCCTTTTTTTGAAAAATCGACATGAGCCGCAATCGCCTTGCCTAAGTTGCCCGCACCGATAACTACGGTGCGGTTTTCGGAATTAACACCGAGTATGCCGCCGATTTTTTCGTGAAGTTCGCTTACCGTGTACCCGTAACCCTGCTGTCCGAAACCGCCGAAACAGTTGAAATCCTGTCTGATTTGCGATGCTGTTGAACCCATTCTTTCCGACAGTTCCCTTGATGATACTTTCTCAACGCCCTGCATTTCAAGCTCGCCGAGAAATCTGTGGTATCTGGGAAGTCTTCGGATTACTGCCGAAGATATAGTTTTATCTTCACCTATTTTTTCCTGCATTTTAAACTTTTCCTCTCGTTTAGGTATATTGGGAACTGTTAAGAAATAACTTGAACGTTTACCTTGCCTTTGGGCCGTTATGCGTTGTCGAAAATCCTCGTTTTGCATTAGCAAAATTGCGGTTTTCTCCTGGCCTAACAACAAAAATCCTGCGGCGAACTTGTTCAACTTATTCCGTAAAAGTTCCTTACGCCAGCCTATTCCCAATCTCTGTCAGAAATGTCTTAGAATCAACCATTTTCTTATTCCCGAGCGTAGAAATGCTGACAAGGTCTCCCGTCATGATGCCGTCTTCAATTGTCTTGATTGTAGCCCTCTCAAGCTTATCGGCGAACGCCATAAGTTCAGCGTTGCCGTCGAGTTCGCCCCTCTTGCGTAACGCTCCGCTCCATGCAAAAATCGTCGCAACGGAGTTTGTTGAAGTTTCCTCGCCTTTTAGGTATTTATAATAATGACGCTGTACTGTTCCGTGTGCCGCTTCGTACTCATAGATACCGTCAGGCGAAACGAGAACGGAAGTCATCATTGCAAGACTGCCGTAAGCTGTTGAAACCATGTCGGACATAACGTCACCGTCATAGTTCTTGCAAGCCCAAATATAACCGCCGTTTGAACGGATTACCCTTGCAACGGCGTCGTCGATGAGCGTATAGAAATACTCAATTCCCGCCTCATTAAACTTAGCCTTGTATTCGTTATCGAAAACTTCCTGGAATATATCCTTGAAACGATGGTCATATTTCTTTGAAATGGTATCCTTGGTCGCAAACCATACGTCCTGTTTTAAGTCAAGTCCGTAATTAAAGCAAGCCCTTGCGAACCCTGCGATGCTTTCATCAAGATTATGAACGCCCTGAACGATACCGCCGCCGTTCTTGAAATCATGAATAAGCTCACGTGTCTCGTTGCCGTCCTTATCGGTGACGACAAGCTCGGCTTTTGCTCCGTCCGCAGCAACAATTTCTACGTTCCTGTAGATGTCGCCGTATGCATGACGCGCTATTGTGATAGGCTTTGTCCATGTCGGAATATAAGGCTCAATACCCTTAACAATGATAGGCGTACGGAAGACTGTTCCGTCGAGTATAGCACGTATTGTGCCGTTAGGCGATTTCCACATCTGAGTAAGGTTGTATTCAGGCATTCTTTCTGCATTCGGCGTAATCGTCGCACATTTAACAGCGACGCCGTATTTCTTGGTGGCCTCCGCCGAATCGAACGTAACTTGGTCTTTAGTCTTTTCGCGGTACTCAAGTCCTAGGTCGTAATACTCCGTTTTTAGCTCTACATAAGGTTCAATGAGAATTTCCTTAATCCATTTCCAGAGGATTCTTGTCATTTCGTCTCCGTCCATTTCAACAAGAGGGACAGTCATTTTGATTTTTTCCATTTTCTAATTTCTCCTTATAAAGTTAGGAATTGTAAAATAATATTAATCCGCAAGTAAACTCTTGCGCCTCACGGCGAAGCCGTTCGGGAGTTGAACGCGTTCAAGTTATTGTTTTACAGTTCCTTAAATTCATGCTCAAGTGCCGTAACACCGACGACCTTCTCAACCCATGCGACGTCTTCCTGCACCATTGTTGCAACA
>Ga0209737_10001257_pt1 | contig 18506 bp, 14 predicted proteins | sample TergutCu122P3_FD_187284 | JGI IMG/M metagenome (GOLD analysis project Ga0209737, IMG submission 187284) | Cubitermes ugandensis P3 segment gut microbial communities from Kakamega Forest, Kenya - Cu122 P3 (SPAdes) (version 2) | ecosystem: Host-associated > Arthropoda: Insects > Digestive system...
AGTGTGGCGCAGCCTGGTAGCGCACTTGCATGGGGTGCAAGGGGTCGGAGGTTCAAATCCTCTCACTCCGACCATAAAACAACAAGGAGGTTTTATTATGGGTAAATTCCTTTTCTTACTTATTTTTCTAACATCATTTATTTTCGCAGAAATTTCGTTTCCCGGACGAGGCGTAAATCTCGGTAATTGGCTTGATGCACCGGCAAAAAAAGATAAGTCTTTAGACGGCACAAGCGAATGGGGAGTAAAAATTGATTCCGCAGATTTCGTAAATATTGCCCAAAAAGGGTTCAACAACATTCGTATTCCCGCAAGATTTTCGGATTATCTCACAAACGAAAATCGTGTTTCTCAAGAATTTATGAATAAAGTTAAATGGGCGGTAAATCAAACAATCGCTAACGGAATGGTTGCAATTATTGATGTTCATCATTTTGAAGGAATGGTTACCGACGCCGAAGCATATTTCCCGATTCTCAAAAATATTTGGGAAGATATTTCTACCGCGTTCAAAGATTACCCGGACAATAACGTTTTATTTGAACTTATGAATGAACCGAATGCTTCGACAACTATTGAATTGTGGAACAAATATCCCGTACAATTGATTGAAATAATACGAAAAACAAACCCAACTCGCCCAATAGTGCTTGGAACTGCCGACTGGGGCGGATTTAATACGCTTAAAGCACTTAAAATTCCCGATGACGAAAATTTAATTATAACCTTACATTATTACAGTCCGATGAAATTTACACATCAGGGTGCTGATTGGTCGGAAGGCGGAATGGATTGGCTCGGTACTCGCTGGACCGGAACTCCTATTCAAAAACTTGCAATGAAACAAGATTTTCAGGAAGTAGCGGATTATGCAAAAGAGAAAAATTTTAAAATACACATAGGCGAATTTGGGGCGTATAATCCCGCAAATTATCAAGACCGAGTTCTTTGGACAAAATATGTTGCCGAACTTTGCAATCATTTTGGCTTTGCATTTTCATATTGGGAATATTCCGCCGGATTCGGGCTTTTCAATCCGGTGAAAAAAGAATGGTTTGAAGAACTCACTGCCGCACTTTTTTCAACAGAAAAAATATCTGACAAAGACTTTTTGCTAAGCGATGAAAATCTTATTAAAAATCCAAATTTTGCTAATGGAAAAAGCAATTGGAATTATGGAGTTTGGCAGCCAGAAACAGGAGCGGCAACATTTGAATTTACAAACGGCGGACTTTTGGTTAATGTTACAAAAGTTCCGGCAGATGTTTGGGGTATTCAGGTTATTCAAGCAAACCTTCCGCTTGTTGCAGGTAAAGCATATTTGCTTTCCTTTGATGTTTTGGGCGATGAAGAAATGTCATTTTATACTTGTGTGGAATCTGATACCGATTATGTAAATTTCGGAGGAATAACAGCAAATGGAACTGCTAAAAATATCAATGCAATAATTCAAGTTGAAGAAACAAAATATCCTGTCAGTTTGATTTTTAATTTCGGTTACAGCACGGGGGAAGTAGTGATTTCAAATGTTTCACTCAGAGAAATTATTACCGAAAACACGCCGATAATTGAGCAAAATAAAAAGACAAACGCCGTAAAAAATCAAAAAACTTTTATTTCAAAAAACACAATAAATACCGCACCGTTTTCGGAATTTGAAATAATTTCTGCAAACGGGAAGGTTTTAGTTAAAGGAACTTGTGATGCCAACGGAAAAGCAAAAATCAAAGACTTGCCAAAAGGTGTTTATGTAATAAATATCAAAAGTTCAATTGGACTTAAATATTTGCAAAAATAAAATATTACTAATTCAGCCGAGCCGTAAAACCTGCCGATTTAATCAGCTCTACTGCTTTTTCAGCGGAGTTTTTTGTTGCAAATGCTAGCATAAAACTTCCTGCGTCGCCTTCACGGACTTTCAAAAGCTCAATGTCATTCACATTCATATTTTTATCAGCCAAAATTGTGAGAATTTTCGCTAAAAAACCCGGTTTGTCTTCGGCAATCACAATAATTCTGTGTAAATCATTTACAAAACCCTTTTGATTTCCCGAAAGTTCGGCACGAGTTTTTGCGGCGGTATCAAATTGCTCTTTCAGCATAATTTCTTCATTAGAAAGCGATTTTTTTAGTTGCTCAATTTCTTTAACAAACAAATCCAAAAACTCAAGATTTGCCTTTTTATTTGTTTTATAAATATCGCTCCACATGAAATATGGCGAAGAAGCAATTCGTGTCATTGATTTGAAACCGCCCGCAGCCAAATCAAGTGTTCCTTTTACTTCTTTATTAACTTTTTCAGCAGCATTAACAAGCCCTACAGCGATTAAATGCGGGACATGACTGATTACTGCCGCAATTTTATCATGTGTTTCAGGGTCGATATTTTTTGTCTTGCAACCCAAATATTTCTCTAAAAATAAACCGAAATTCTGTGTGTCTTGCGGATTTTTTGAGTGTAAAACCCAAATCGAATTTTGAAACAAAAACGGGTCGGCAGAATTTGCTCCGCTTTTTTCGCTTCCTGCCATCGGATGTCCTGCAATAAACTTTACATTTTCAGGTAAAAATTTAACGGCTGCTTCAAAAATTTCTTTTTTCGTGCTTCCTACATCAGTAATTATCATTGAATTTTTAAGTTTTAATTTAGAAAGTTTTTCGATTGTTTTTTTGATTTCAATAATCGGTGAACACAAAAACAAAATATCACAATCACTTAAAACGCTATCTTTATTTTCAAAAAATTCTTCGTATGAAAAACCTTTATCAATTGCATCTATAGAAATCGCGTCATCAAGATTTTTTTTGCCCGAAATTCCAAAAATTTTGCCGGCAAAACCGCTTTTTTTTAGTCCTGCACCAATACTTGCACCTAAAAGACCAACGCTAAAAATAACTATATTCATAGTTTTTTGCCCCGTTCGTCGAAATTTGTTATGCTTTGAAGTTTGCCGCGTTTGTAATCGATTTTCATACGTAAAACACCGGTATCATAATAAAAAAGTGCAATCCCGTCTTCTCGACCTTTTTTAAATTCAATTTGCGATTTCAAAATTCCGTTGTCGTAAAATTCCTTACAAACACCATCTCTACGATTTTCATTGTATTCACATTCACTTTCGATATTACCGTCTTCGTAATGAGTTTGACGAATTTCCCTGTCGCGCTTCAAAAATATAATCGAAATCGGATTATCGGGAATATATGTTCGATAAACTTGCGCACCGCACAATACAAAAAATAAAAGTGTCGCAATAAACGCCGCTTTCATTAAAACTCCGCAAATTGTTTAGCAAATCGCAAATCGCCGCTATGAATATGGCGAATATCGTCAATTTTATATCTCATCATAACAAGGCGGTCAAGCCCAAGTCCAAACGCGAATCCGTTATATTTTTCAGTATCAATTCCACCGTATTTCAAAACATTCGGGTGTACCATTCCGCAAGGCAAAAGTTCGAGCCAGCCCGATTGTTTGCAAACAGAACAACCTTTTCCGCCGCAGTTTAGGCAGCGAATATCCAATTCAAATCCCGGTTCAACGAAAGGGAAAAACCCGGGACGAAGACGAACTTCAACATCTTTTTTGAATATTTCGGAAAGCAGCGTTTTCATGAAATAAATTAGATTTGCGACACTCACATTTTCGCCGACAAGCATTCCTTCAAGCTGGTGAAACGCAATTTCGTGTGACGCATCGGTAGCCTCACATCTGAATACTTTTCCGGGACCGACAAACTTAAACGGAGGTTTTCTGGTTTCCATTCCGCGAACCTGAATTGTGGATGTGTGTGTTCTGAGCAAATGTTTCATGTCGCTGAACCAAAATGTATCCTGCATATCACGCGCCGGATGAGTTGCGGGAATATTGAGTGCTTCAAAGTTGTGGTATTCGTCTTCAATGTGTGGGCCGTCCAAAATTTCAAAGCCCATAGAAATAAAAATATCCTCGATTTCTCTTTGAACGATTGAAACAGGGTGATAGCCTGCCGCTGTCAAACCCAAATCTTTAATGCTTTCGGTTAAAGTTATATCAACCCAATTTTTTGCTAAATTTTCATTGATTTCATCGGCTTCAATTTTTGCCAACTTTTCGTCAATTTTAATGCTCATTTCGTTTTTAATTTCGTTTGATTTAGCACCGACACTTTTCTTAACTTCGATTGAAGCGTCTTTCATTTTACCCAATATGTCGTTCATTTTTCCCGTTTTACCGATATATTGAGATTTCACATTTAAAATAGCATTTTTATCGATTGCGGCAGACAAATCAGTATCAAATTCTTTTCTTAATATTTCAAGTTGTTCGAGCATTTTCTATCCTTTTTAAGTTAATTTTGCATAAAAATACTATCTGCCAAACGAGGCAAAAAGATAAGATTTCTTAAATTTCACAAAAAACTTGTTTTATTATTGTGAAATAAATTATTTTCCTGCCACAATAATTAACAAATTAAAATTGTAAAGACACGAAGGTAGGTGATTTTAGTTTATGAATGGAGTATTTGTTAAAGATACGGAAGTGTTTGAAAGAGCAGTAAAAAGATTTTCAAAAGTTTGCGAAAGAGCTGGATTAGTTTCCGACATCAAGAAAAATCGTTATTTTGAAAAGCCGAGTGAAACACTCAAAAGAGCGAAAAATGCTGCGAAACGCAAGCAGATTCGTGAAGACAGAAGAAAAAACTGGACACCCAAATAAAACGGGGTAAATAAATTATGAATTCTAAATATTCATTCAGTATTTCGGTAAAAAAATTTTGGCTGGTGGTTATTCCATCAGTCATAATTGTATTTGCTTTAGGCAGCGTAATCGGCTTTTTTGTTGTAGATAAAGTTATTATGCCGAAATTTACCGATTTGCAAAACAAAAATGATGTTATTGTTCCGTCAATCGTCAATTTAGATGTTGATGAAGCGGCACAAACCGCATACGATTTAGGACTTCGTATTATCAGAAAAGAAAAAGAATATTCCAACAATTTGCCGTTCAACACAATTATTTCACAAGACCCTGAAGCAGGTGAAAGTGTAAAAAAAGGACGGCATATTTTTGTTGTCTTGAGCAACGGACCCGAAGTTGCGGAAATTCCAAACATTGCAAAACTTTCGGAAGGACCTGCAAAATCGGCAATTCGTCAAGCAGGTTTTGAAAATATTTCTACAATATTTAAATATGATGCTAAAATTCCGCCGCAATCGGCAATTGAAACCGAACCGATTGCCGGAACAAGAACTTCCAGAGATGTGCCTGTGCGGCTTTATTTGTCAAAAGGGCAAAAACCAACACATTCAAGCGTTCCTAATTTAGTCGGCGAAATGCTTTCGGATGCACAAGCGATAACCGAAGACAGAAACTTGAAACTCGGCAGAGTAAGAGTTGAGCAAAGTTCAGTAATGTCTGCCGGGCAGATTATTTCACAATCATTAACACCGGGAACGGATGTTCCGTTAGAGAGTATAATAGATGTGGTGGTCGCCGCTGAAAAATAGTTTAATTGCGCTTTTAGCAATAACTTTTCTTGCAATGATTGTTTCTTGTAAATATACAATTATAACATCTTCTTCTAAAACAACTTCGCCGAAAGAAGAAATTTCTATTCTTGACTTGTCGTATCTCAATGAAATGTCATTTTTAGAAGTTGCATCCGAATATTTCGTCGAAGCAAAAGCAGCCCTTCGGCGTGGTGATTCTGCTGTTGCACTTAAATATTTGCAAACCGCATTTATGCTTGATACAAATTCAAAGTTTTTATACAACAAAGTTATCGAAGTTTCAATAGCTTCAGGAAATCCTGCAAGTGCAATAACGGCAATTAAGCGGGGGCGTGATTATTCTGAAATGAGTGATGAAGATTTACGAAAAATCGCTTCGATTTATATAAATTACCGCTCTTATGTGCAGGCATTCCAAACCATAGAGGCTGTTAAAGAAAAGACAATGAAAGACACGCTTTTTCTTATGCGTTTGTCGATGGCAGAAAACTTAGCGATGGTCGGAGCACTTTATAATTCACAAGGAAAACACGATTCTGCATTGATTGCATTAAACAAAGTTGTAGAAATGGGAATAAAAACACCGAACATTCTGTTTGAATTAGGAATGGCAAATGAGCGTTTAGGAAATTTTGAAGTTGCAGAAAAATATTTTAAAGAAATTTTGCTTGACAAACCAAGAAATTCAATGTTTGCACTTGCGGCTAACTATTTGGCATATATGTGGGCGGAAAGAAACATAAATATAATTGAAGCCGAAGAATTAATTTTATTGGCACTTGCCGAAGAACCAAACAATGGTGCGTTTTTAGACACTTACGGATGGGTTTTGTTTAGATTAGGACGATTCCAAGAAGCATTAAAGCAATTTTTGTTGGCAGCAGAACAAGTTAAAGACGATTATGTTATGTATTATCATTTAGCCGAAACTTATTTAGAACTCGGCGACAAAAAAAAAGCACTTGAAAATTTCAAAAAAGCAAATGAATTTGTTGATAATCCCGACTTTGAAAAAATCAAAGAGATTATTTCAGACCTTTCAGAATAACAAAAAGTTTCTTTACCTTTTCTTCATCTTTAACCCCGCGGGTCTTTTCAATGCCCGTCATAAGGTCGATAATCGGCGGTTTTGCCTGTGAGATTAACTCTGCAACATTGCATGGAGTAATTCCTCCTGCAAAAATTACAGGGCATTTTACCACCTCTTTCAACTTTAAATATTCTGAAACATCAGCCTTACCGCCCTCGTGAGCAGTTTCGGGGTTTCTCGGGTCGTAAAGCAATGCGTAACAACCCGTCTGTTCGTATTCAACCGCAAGTTCAGTTAAATTCCCATCATCAACAGGCAATAATTTTATTACCTTAATGTCAATATCGCTGAGCTCTTTCACAATTTCTGCTGTATCCTGCGATGTCTCTTTATAGTGTAGTTGGATAAAATTGGGCTTTATTTTCCTTGCAAGACGGATTATTTTCTCAACCGAACCACCTGTAACAACGCAGGTTTTCACTCCGATAGGCACACCGGCAATTAACTCTTTAGCCTGCTCTATGCTCAAATTCCACGGCACAGATTTAGGATAATCTACAACAAAACCCAGTATATCCGCGCCGTATTTAGAACATATTACAACGTCTTCTGCTCGCATAATTCCGCAAATTTTTATCAAAGGGCGCATAAATTTATATTTCCACCTTAAGAGACTGAAACATCGCTCTCATGTCATCAGCATCCCACAAAGCCGTTCCGACAAGGACAGCATTTGCCCCTGATTTAACTGCAAGTTCAGCATCACTCCGATTAAGAATGCCGCTCTCACTCACTATAACTGCCCCCTTATTTGCCTCTGAAGCAAGATTAGCAGTACGTCCGGTGTCGCCGTTATCAAGTTCCAATGTTACTATATTACGGTTATTTATGCCGATGAGCTTTGCTCCAAGACGGTTTGCCCACGTCATTTCTTCAGCATTACAAACCTCTACAAAAGGTTCAATGCCGTGTTCCAGCGATTTCTCGTAGAAAAATTTAACCCTATCTTCATTGCCGATTGTCGCACAAATCAACAAAATCGCCGATGCTCCGAGCTCCGCTGTTTCTTTAATTATAGCCTCATCTTCAACAAAATCTTTCCGCAAAATAGGTATGTTCGTATGTTTTACTATATCACTCAAAAGCTCAGGACTTCCACCGAAATTCTTGCTTTCTGTAACAACCGACATCACCTTAGCTCCGTATTTAACAAGTTCCCTTGCAACATCCACAGGGTTTCTACCACGAAGTAAGTCACCGGTTTTAGGCGATACGCACTTTATATCAGGAATAACAGCAGCATAACCACGGCTATTTTCCGCAATTATCGCCTTTGAAAATTTATTTACACTCATATTATTTACTAAAACTATTTGACATTTCTCGCAACTGACGTAACTTTTCAGCACACGTACCGCTGTCAATCAGCTCATTTGCCAAAACAACACCTGAACGGAAATTGTCGGCTCTTCCGCCAACAACTAATGCTCCCGCTGCATTAAGCACAATCGCATCTCTTCTTGCACCACGAATACTTCCGCCAAAAACTCCGTTGATAGTTTCAGCATTTTTAATTGGTGTACCGGTTTTTATATCTTCTAACGAACAACGGCTGAGACCAAAGTCTTCAGGAGCAATCTCAAACTGCGTTACTTCTCCGTTTTTAAGGTGATTAATGCGTGTTTTTCCTAGTAGTGAAATTTCATCCAATCCATCAAGACCATGAACAAACATAGCATTTGTGTATCCAAGTTCTTTTGCAACAAAAGCAACAGTATCAAGAAGTTCAGGTTTATAAACACCAAGAAGATGGCGTGGTGCAAACGCCGGATTGATGAGAGGACCGATAATCGAATAGAAAATCGTCTTTATTCCTAAGTTCTGTTCAGGAGGCAAAACCTTGCCCATAACAGGGTGAAAAAGCGGTGCATATAGAAACGCAATACCGATTTCTTCAATCATCTTTTCAGTCGCTTTTGGCTGAATTTGGATGTTAACACCGAGCGCCTCCAAAACGTCAGCACTACCGGAAAGGCTCGCAATTGAGCGGCTTCCGTGCTTTGCAACAGGAACACCCGCCGCCGCCGTAACTATTGCCGTAGCAGTTGAGATATTGAACGTTGAAAGTCCGCCACCGGTTCCGCAAGTATCCATCATGTCTTCATTTACATTCGGTTTGAGAGGGACACAATTATCACGCATAGCCTTTGCGATATAAGCAATCTCTTTAAGCGTAGCACCTTTCATAAGCAATGCAACTTGAAATCCTGCAATTTGAATGTCGCTTACTTCATTGTTCTTAATAGATGTAATAAGCTCCGAAACTTCTTTTTCATTAAGCTCTTCACGATTGGTAATCTTATTTAAAATATCTTTATACATAGTTGATTCTACTTCCTTCAAAACCTTTACCTTTATTTTCCATAAAAATACTAAATGCCATTTATCAATGTATAAATATCTAAAAACCAAGATAATCATAATAAAATAAAGAAAATTATTTCAAACCCTTCAAAATAACATTCCAATTATTTTTGTAGTATTCTATTCCCGATGAAAGTGCAAAAACTGCCGGAACGGCGATAATCCAATATGACATCGTTTTTATATTTTCCATAACACCAAAATGTTGCAAATAGAACAAAAGCAAAATTGAGAAAGTTGCGATTGCTTGTGTTATTGCTTTGATTTTTCCTGACATACTTGCAGCCAAAACTACTCCGTCTTTTGCAGCCATAATTCTAAGTAAATAAATTAAACTATCTCTATACAAAAACACCAAAAATGCCCAAAGCGGAATTGCACCGACTAGTAAAAACGCAAGAAACATTGTTTGGCGGGAAATTGCATCACAAACAGGGTCGAAAATTTTACCTAAATCAGTTACTTGATTTCGAGCACGAGCAGCAAATCCGTCAAATGCGTCGGAAAGCTCAAGAATTATTGCAGTAATAAGTGCTACATTCAAAAATGTAAAATTAGATACTTTCAATACTTCACCGCCGCTGATAGCATTCACAAAAAAGTAAGCAAACAATGCTCCCGTAATCAATCTGCTTCCTGTTAAAATCATTGCAATATTCATAATTTTTCTTCCTTAAAAATATTTTCAAAATCTTAAAGAAAAATACTATATGCCCTTACGGCAAAAATTATTTTCTGTTGCGGAAATTAAAAATCGGGGTTGTTATGCCAAAGTATATTTTCGTCACAGGCGGAGTAGTTTCATCGTTAGGAAAAGGAATTGTTGCCGCATCAATCGGTTTGTTATTAAAATCTCGTGGGTTAAACGTTGCCCATCAAAAATTAGACCCATATTTGAATGCTAATCCCGGTGCTATGGATCCTGAAGAACACGGCGAAGTTTATATTACCGAAGACGGAAATGACACTGACTTGGATTTGGGATATTACGAAAGATTTACCGGAACTCAAATGCACAAAAACTCATCATATTCCGCAGGAAAAATTTACAATATTCTTTTTCAGAAAGAACAAAAAGGCGGAGAATTTTACGGAAAAACAATTCAGGTTGTTCCGCATTTAACAAACGAAATTCAGACAGCAATACGAAGTGCCGGAAACGAAAAAACAGATATTGTTATTGTTGAAATAGGTGGAACCGTAGGCGATATAGAAGGCTTCCCGTTTTTGGAAGCAGCTCGGCTTTTCAGACAAAAAGAAGGATACAGAAACACATATTTTGTTCATTGCACACTGATTCCTCATTTGAAAAAGGCAGACGAAATCAAAACAAAGCCAACGCAGCACTCGGTTGCGGAACTTCGCAAAATCGGTATTACTCCTAATATGCTTGTTTGTAGAGTTGAAGAAGAACACCATTTGAATGAAGATGTTCGAGAAAAACTCGGATTGTTTTGCAACGTAGATACAAACAGCGTTTTGGGGTCATTTGATTACAAACATACAATTTATGAAATTCCCGTTTCGCTTGCAAATCAAAACATTGATACACAAATTTTGGATTATTTCAGACTTCCGATTACACAAACAAGACAAATTGACGAATGGCTTGAATATATTGAAAATTTCCAGAAAGCAAAAGACGAAATTACAATTGCAATTATCGGAAAATACACGAAAATTCCAGATACTTACAAATCGATAACAGAATCAATTCATCATGCGGCAACAGCACTTAAAGTTAAAGCAGACATTAAAGTTATTAACTCAGGAATGCTTGAAGCCAAGGGAAAAGGCGATTTTGAAAAAGCCGAAAAAATTTTAAAAAATGTAGATGGAATTTTAGTTCCCGATGCTTTTGGCGATAAAGTCGGAATTGAAGGAAAAATAACAGCAATAAAATATGCAAGAGAAAACAATATTCCGTTCTTCGGAATCGGTTTGGGAATGCAAATGGCAGCGGTAGAATTTGCAAGAAATATTTGCGGATTTGCAGATGCTTGCAGTTGTGAAACAGATAACAGGACAAAACACCCGATAATTGAAAATAAAGTTGCTCGTTTGGGTGCAAAACCTTGCAAATTGAGTGATAAAACGCTCGCTGCAAAACTTTACGGCAAAAACGAAATCAGCGAAAGACACCGCCATTCGTATGAATTTAACAACGAATATCGCAAAAAATTAGAAGAAAAGGGCATGGTATTTTCTGGACTTTCAGCAGACGGCTTACTTGTTGATATTGTAGAATTGCCAAAACATCCGCATTTTGTCGGAGTGCAGTTCCGCCCCGAATTTAAATCAAGACCGATTGAACCGCACCCACTTTTTACAGGATTTATTGAAGCAGCAATTGAAAAGTGTAAAATCGGAAAATATAGAAGAACAGAAAAGATTTTTTGTGCTATTTAAGAATAAAACGGAGTAAAAATGAACAGATTTGACAGATTTCGTCAGAGAATCAAAGAAAAAATTATGATTCTTGACGGAGCGACTGGAACGGAAATTCAAAAATATGGGCTTACCGAAGCTGATTTCAGCAAGGGAATTTTTGCGGGAAATAAAATTCCGCTTAAAGGAAATAATGATGTTTTGCCGATAACTCGCCCCGATATTATTGCCGAACTTCACAGAAAATATTTTTTGGCAGGAGCAGATATTGTCGATACTTGTTCGTTTAATGCAAACTCAATTTCGCAGGCAGATTACGGACTTGAAGATAAAGTTGCATTGCTAAATTTTGAAGCGGCAAAAATTGCACGGCAAGTTGCAGACGAAGTTGAAAAAGAAACGGGAATTTCAAGATTTGTTTCGGGCTGTGTCGGTCCGACAAGCAAAACCGCTTCCATGTCACCTGATGTTGAAAACCCTGCCGCTCGAAATGTTACCTTTGACGAACTTGCTGACACTTTTTATGTTGCCGTCGAAAATTTGATTGCGGGCGGAGCAGATTGCATAATTTTGGAAACGCAGTTTGATGCACTCAACACAAAAGCGGGAATTTACGCAATTCAGGAATACAACAAAAAATATAGTGTTGATGTTCCGACAATGATTTCGCTCACGATTTCGGACACTTCGGGTAGAACTTTGACAGGACAAACTGCTTCGGCTTTTTATGCGAGTGTTGCACACGCAAATCCTGTTTCTATCGGGCTAAATTGTTCTTTGGGGGCTGACCTGCTCAGTCCGTTTGTTGAAGAATTGGCAAAAATTGCGAACTGCGGAATTGACTGCCACGCAAATGCGGGACTTCCAAATGAATTAGGACAATATACGCAAAGTCCTGAATATATGGCAGAAATTATGGAAAGTTGGGCGAAAAAGGGTTGGGTAAATTTTGTCGGCGGCTGCTGCGGAACTACCCCAAAACATATTGAAACACTTGCAGAAGTAATGAAAAAATATCCGCCGCGAGAAATCAAAAAACGCACGGAATATATGCTTTTGAGTGGACTTGAAACATTTGAATTGACACCCAATTCGCTTTTTGTAAATGTTGGTGAAAGAACAAATGTTGCGGGAAGTGCGAAATTTTTGCGTTTAATTAAAGAAAAGAATTACGAAGAAGCATTAAAAATTGCCCGCGAGCAAGTTGAAAACGGAGCGCAAATTATTGACATAAATTTAGACGATGCGATGCTTGATTCCGAAGAAGAAATGAATACTATTTTGAACTTTTTTGCAAGTGACCCTTCGGTTAGCAAAGTTCCGTTTATGATTGACAGCAGCAAATGGAGTGTTGTTGAAGCTGGACTCAAGTGCTGTGGCGGAAAACCGATTGTGAATTCGATTTCACTAAAAGAAGGCGAAGAAAAATTTATAGAGTATGCAAAAAGAATTATGCGTTTTGGTGCGGCGGCTGTTGTTATGGCTTTTGACGAAAAAGGTCAAGCGGAAACAAAAGACAGAAAAGTTGAAATTTGCGAGCGCTCATACAACATTCTCAAAAGAATCGGTTTTAACGAAGAAGATATAATTTTTGACTTGAATGTTTTTGCAATCGGAACAGGACTTGACGAACACAGAAAATATGCAATTGATTTTATTGAAGCAGCAAGAATTGTGCGTGAAAAAATGCCAAAGTGCCATATTTCGGGCGGAGTAAGTAATGTTTCGTTCGCATTTCGCGGAAACAACCAGCTCAGAGAAGCAATTCACTCGTGCTTTTTGTATCATGCAATAAAAGCGGGGATGGACATGGGAATTGTAAATGCGGGCATAATTCCGGCATATAGCGACATTCCGGCAGAATTTAGAGAAAAAATTGAAGATTTGATTTTTGACCGCAACGAAAACGCAGGCGAAAATTTGCTGCAATATGCTCAAACAATGACGGGAGAAAATTCGGCAAAAGAAAACAAAAGTTTGGAATGGCGAAAATTACCCGTAAATGAGCGACTCACCACTTCGCTTATTAAGGGAATTACAGATTATATCGACGAAGACATTGCCGAAATTCAGGACGAATTCCCGAGTGCCGTGGCAATTATTGAAGGTCCACTTATGGACGGAATGAACAAAGTCGGTGAATTATTTGGAAGCGGGCAGATGTTCTTGCCGCAGGTCGTAAAATCGGCAAGAGTAATGAAAAAAGCGGTTTCTGTTTTACAGCCGCAAATTGAAAAAGAGAAAAAAGGTGCCGTATCAAGTGCAGGAAAAATCCTTTTGGCAACGGTTAAAGGCGATGTTCACGACATTGGAAAAAATATCGTAGGAATAGTTTTGCAGTGCAACAATTTTGAAGTAATTGATATGGGCGTAATGGTTTCCTGCGAAGATATTTTGAACAGAGCACAAGCAGAAAACGCCGACATAATTGGACTTTCGGGATTGATTACGCCATCACTTGAAGAAATGGTCGGAATTGCAAAAAAAATGAAAGAACGTGGAATGCAAATCCCACTCCTTTTGGGTGGAGCAACAACTTCGCCGATTCACACCGCAGTAAAAATTGTTCCCGAATACCCATTTGGCGTAATTCAGGTGCGAGATGCGTCGCTTATGCCCGGAATCGCAAAAAAATTGCTATCAAGCGAAAAGGAAAGTTATCTTGCTCAAATGAACGGACAATACGAAAAATTACGTAAAGAGCGAGAAGAAAAACAACCTGAATTGGTATCGTTGGAAGAAGCAAGAATGAATAAATTAAAATAAAAAAAGGAGTAAATACTCCTTTTTTTATTTTATAACACAGCCCAAACAACTCGCCAGTTTTGTCCGTAATCCTTTATTTTTTGTATATTTTTAAGTCCATTTTTCTCAAATATTTCGGGAACGCTTTCACCTTGATTATATCCGATTTCGCAGTAAATTTTTCCACCGGATTTCAAATAACTATTTGAAATCTCTGCCAAATATTCATAAAATTCAAGCCCGCTAACTCCCCCGTCAAGTGCAAGCATCGGTTCAAAATCTTTAACACTTTCATCAAGCGTTTTAATAACTTCGGTTTCAATATACGGCGGATTTGAAACGATAATGTCAAATTGATTTTCTGCCAAAATTGCTGAAAATTTATCGGAATTTACCAAAAGAATTTTTTTGTCGCAATTCTGCCTTGCGACAGCCAACGCATTCGGCGAAATATCAACCGAAACAATTTTCCAAAGCGGTCGATGTTCCTGCAAAATTTCAGGAATTATTCCGCTACCCGTACCAAGTTCCAAAACAAATTTTTCTTCTTCGTTTTCATTTTTCAAGATATTTTCAACTAATCTTTCAGTATCAAAACGGGGAACTAAAACATTTTCATCAACAAAAAATTCTTTGTCGTAAAAATATGCGTTTTGTTCGATGTATGCTGTTGGTTTTAGCATTTTTACTACCCCGTCTGCCTTCGGCATCCACCCCTTCCCGTAGCGAAGGGGAATTTTCACATTTCCTTGCTATCTAAACTCCACTTTACTTGCGAAAGGGTGGCAGGTGCAACTGCGCCTGACGGGGTAGTTATTCCCGTGCCGCAATTTTTTCCTGCAAATCTGCTTGTGCGAGTGCTGTAATCAACTCTTGAATATCGCCTTGCATTACCGCTTCTAATTTATAAAGCGTCAAATTTATTCTGTGGTCGGTAACTCTTCCCTGCGGATAATTGTAAGTTCTAATTTTAGCGCTTCTATCGCCAGTTCCAACCATTGAACGCCTTGCATCGGTTTCACTTTCCTGCTTTTTCTGAATTTCCAAATCCAAAAGTCGGGATTGCAAGATTTTCATTGCTTTGGCTCTATTTTTTATTTGCGAGCGTTCATCCTGACAACTTACAACAAGTCCACTCGGAAAGTGTGTTAAACGAACTGCGGAGTCGGTTTTATTAACATGCTGACCACCTGCACCGCTTGCTCTGAAATAGTCAATTCGCAGGTCTTTTTCGTCAATTTCCACATCAACATCGTCACTTTCGGGAAGAACTACCACGCTTGCCGCTGAAGTATGAACTCGTCCTTGCGTTTCGGTTTCGGGAACTCGTTGAACTCTGTGAACTCCACTTTCGTATTTTAATGAGCCATAAACTTCATCGCCTGTTACAAGCACAATTACTTCTTTTATTGCGTCTTTTTCGCCGGAGCTTTCACTCATAACTTCAATTTTCCATTTGCGGCTTTCGGCATAATACTTATACATTCTATATAAATCGCCGGCAAAAATTCCCGCTTCATCGCCGCCTGTCCCTGCTCTAATTTCCAAAATTGCATTTCTGACATCACTCTGGTCTTTTGGAATTAGCATAATTTGCACTTCTTCTTCGATTTGGGGCAAATATTCCTTCGCCGCTGCCAATTCTTCTTTGGCAAATTCGAGCATTTCAGAATCGCTTTCGATTTTTAAAATCTCTTCACTGTCATCAATTGTTTGAAGTGTATTCAAATACTTGTTGAACGTCGGAAGTTGTTTTTCAATATCGCTGCGTTCTTTACTTACTTCCATCATTTTTTTCAAATCATCGGCAAAATCGGGATGCATCATTCGTTGTCCCAATTCTTCGTATCTGTCAATAATAGTTTGAACTTTATCTTTCATTTTAATTTCCTTTCATGTAAAGAAACAAAAAAGAGAACGCAATTTCTGCATTCTCTTTGTATGTTTTGGGAAACAACGCTATTTCGCCGCTGCTTTTGCGTAACGAGCATTAAATCTGTCGATTCTTCCCGCCGTATCAACCAATTTTGATTTTCCTGTGTAAAACGGGTGGCAAGCATCGCAAATTTCGATGTGCTGATTGCCGATTGTAGCCGCGGTTTCAATCACATTTCCGCAAGAACAAGTATATTTGTTCGCCTGATATTTAGGATGAATTCCTTCTTTCACAATTCCCTCCGAATAATTCCTATAAATTTTCTCGTGAAAATACTTAAATGCTCACCTTTAAGTCAAGGGTTTGTTAAAAAATAATAAAAATGAAAGTTTTTTATTTTTTTGCTGTTTTTGCATTTGCCCATAAAATAATTTTATTGTAGTATATTTTGCCAAAAGTGGGGAAATTATTACAACGAGTGCCAAAAAAACAGACAAAACTATCGCCGTTCTAATTGAAAGTTTAGATGGTTATTATCAATCAGGCGTGTGGAACGGAATAAGAAAAGTTGCACGAGGACGGAATATTAATATTATTGCATTTACAGGCGGAGCGCTCGAAAACTCGCCGGATGATATATATGAACCGCAGCGAAATATTTTATATGAAATTCCAAAACTTGCAAATATTGACGGAATAATAATAAGCGGCTCGCTTTGCAGCTATATTTCCAAAGAACGAATAGATAAATTCATAAATGACTATGGAAATATCCCCATAGTTTCGATGCTTCCGCTTTCACCGAAAGTTCCTGCGGTAACGATTGACAACAAACACGGAATGAGGGAACTTGCAATACATTTGGTTGAAGACCATAAATTCAAAAAATTCGCTTTCGTAAGCGGTCCAGTAAATAACCCTGAAGTTAAAGAAAGAATTTCTGCTTTCAAAGAAACTCTCAAGACATACAACATATCATTGCCGAAAGATAACATTTTCCCCGGAAGTTTTGACAGAGAATCGGGAATTAATGCAGTCAAAAAAATGGCAGGGAAAAATAACAACAAATTTCCTTATGAAGTAATTGTATGTATTGACGACGAAACGGCATTCGGCGTTCTTGAAACACTCAAGGAATTCGGCGTATCGGTTCCTCAAGATGTTGCAGTTGTAGGATTTGACGGCACAAACGAAAGTAAATATACGTCACCACCACTCACATCGGTTAATCAACCAATTAGAAAACTCGGTGAAGAAGCGCTTATTATGCTTTTGGATAAACTTGACAAAAAGAAAACTCCAAATGAAATAATACTCAGAACCGAACTTGTTATCAGACATTCATGTGGCTGCTTTTTTGATTACGACATTCCGAAAGCAAGAATAAGAAGAGCTCTAATCAATCCTGTTACAACCAAGGATTTTTTAGCAAAAGAAGATTTATACAATCGTGTTTTGGAATTGTTTAACAACACACACGACGCAAGTAATTACGATGGTAACCAGCTAAAACTTATAGTTGACGCATTTTGTGACGATGTAAATTTACAAGAAAATGAAAGATTTTTGAAATGTGTACGAAAAGAATTTCAAGACAGCGTTATTAAAGGCAGCGGTTTATCAAAACTTGCGCAACTTTACCGAATTTTTTGGTATTATTCAATATCGCACTTAACAAGGGAAGCATTTGCATTTGCGGGCTTATTGATAAATCGTGCGAATAATCTTCGTTTTGACTTACTCAACCAACACGAAGGACTAAAACTCTTAAAAGTACAAAACAATTATGCTGATTTATACGAACTTAAACGAATAATTTCAAATGCAAGCGATTACAGCAAAATTTTGAATATTATTGCCAAAGAATTTCCCAACATCGGACTTGACACATTTTTTATGGTTAGATACAGGTCATCTGTGCTAAATAAATTTATTGCTCCAAAAATTGATTTGGCAGTGAAAAACGGCAAAAGGTTGAATCTCAAAAGCGATGTGTCAACCGGTGTTTTGCCACAAATAATTTTAGATAGTACCGAAAAACCCGTTGCAATAGTTACGGAACCGCTTTATTTCAGAAATGAAATTTACGGCATAATATATTTTATTTTAAATGATAAAAATGATTATGAAACAAATATTTTTGAAATTTTGGGCGGACAAATATCCGATACGATTCACACTGAACTAATTATGAGTAAAAAGAATCAGGAAAAAGAAAGAGAGCATTCGGAACTGACGAATGTCCGGCGAGAATTAGAACTCGGGAGCGATATTCAGCGCAGTTTTCTTCCGCAGAAAATTTTTCAACCCAAAGGTTTTAACATAGAAGTTATGTATGAGCCAGCACGGGAAGTTTCCGGAGATTTTTACGATGTTCACGAATTGAGCGAAGACAAAATCGCTATTTTAATTGCAGATGTCAGCGGAAAAGATGTTTCTTCTGCTCTGTTTATGGCTCTTACTAAAACACTCTTGGAAGTGCTTACCGATAACGCATTTAAAAACGACGACAGCCCGCTTGACTCAATTTATGCGACGAATGACTATATT
>Ga0209737_10001258_pt1 | contig 18500 bp, 18 predicted proteins | sample TergutCu122P3_FD_187284 | JGI IMG/M metagenome (GOLD analysis project Ga0209737, IMG submission 187284) | Cubitermes ugandensis P3 segment gut microbial communities from Kakamega Forest, Kenya - Cu122 P3 (SPAdes) (version 2) | ecosystem: Host-associated > Arthropoda: Insects > Digestive system...
GCATGAAAGAAGACATGTTAGCATAAAACTTTGAATCTGACTTTTTCATTGTCCTCTCTGATTTTTTGATGTATACGTATTTAGTTCGTGCGATCGCACAGACGCAAGTATGTGTATGCGGGGCACTATTTACCCATTAAAACTGCCAAAAATTTAAATTCTAACTGAAAAATAAGCAACCTAAAAACGCATTTCCACCAAGAGATAGACTCGTACTTTTTGATTACTATTGTTGGTACACTTGCAACAGACTATAATTTAAGTCATAATTTCTGGGATGGTAGAAACAAAAATTAAGCATTACTACTTAATGGGTAGCAAATGTAGGGTTGTTAAATGATCCAAATCTTTACTCAAAAAACCTCTGGCATATGGATTGCTGTAGCATGTACTGAACAGCAAGTTATCACTACAACTTTTGCTGATATAGAACAAAACGCCCTAAATGGTGTACTCAAAAATCTGCCACTTAACATCCCTTTTCAAATTCTGTCCACACCCCATACATGTGCAAAAGACACGTTCACCTTGATGGCTGATATGCTTGAAGGAAAAGATGTTACTTATAGCACCTGTCTTGCAACTGATAAACTACCAAAATACACTGTAAGGGTTCTTAAAGCAGTTATGCAAATTCCAACGGGTTATATTGCCACTTATGGTGCGATTGCTAAAGCTGTTGGTGGTGGTCCTCGCGCAGTTGGGAATGTCATGGCAGGTAACCTCTTTGTTCCTATTGTTCCCTGCCATCGCGTAGTAAAAGGCGATTTCTCTTTAGGCGGCTATGGTGGCGGATTGAAAATCAAATATCAACTGCTAACGAAAGAAAAACGAGGATATTCTGAACCTAAAGATGTTGTAGTTAACGATGCTGGTTTATTGCGGGTTTATCCTGTTGAGGTAACCTTAAACGCTTTCATGTTTCAAACTTTTTAGTTCACTTACAATCTTAACTGATAATCAATAGAGTTGCTCAAGTTTTATTCTATGGAAAATATGGTTGTAGTGAAAATTAAGAAGAAAATAAAGTGATTTAGCAAAAAAAAAAACAAATAAATAGCTTAATTATCATTTATAATTCAAGGAAGAATAATGTATGAGTGTTCTGACTATGGCCGTTCGGAGTTTGGCGAGAAGAAAAACTCGAACCCTTATAGTAATTGCTCTTTAACCCTTGCACTAACACTAATAACTATTTTACCCCCAAGCATCAACGCAAGACAAGAACTCACCCAACAAACACTCGAGGGTCTAAACAGTACTGCTAATGTTCTTAAAGAAACTGTAACGCTATCAGCAACAGAAATAGAATGCGGATACCCAACAACACCTGAATTTATCACATATGAAGAAAACGGACAAATTATACCCGATCTCATTATGAAACAACAACTAATGAATGAATCATTAATCTCCAAGATTGCCTCACTTACAGATGTTGTTGACGTTATACCTCTAATAGTGGATTATCCAACAGAAAAAACTAAAGATCGCCCATACGAAATTCATGGTATCGCAATAGATGATGCTGCTTTTCAAAAAGATCCATCGCTTTTACCTACAAACATTACCAAGGGGCGAAATTTGCAACTTGGAGATAGAGGTGTCATAGTTATAGATGAGATTGTTGCTAAAAACGCCACATTTTTTGATGATGCACCTGAAAGATCTGGATATACTGATGTATCAAAGTATTTTGAGGCTGTTGTGGCTAAATGGAATGCTAAGGAGTATATTTATAATGTTGGGGATTCTTTTGAGATTTTAGGCCGTAAATTTACTATAGTTGGTATTGAGGGGAGTGGTTTCAATCGGAGTTCTCGGGGTGTTACTATGAGTTTGGTGGATGCGCAGGTGGTTCTTGGTAAAGTTGGTCAGGTGTCATCGTGTAGGGTGTTTGTTAGTGATGTTGATAATGTGAATAGTGTAGTATCTAGAGTTAGGGGTTTGGATTCTGGTTTGGTGGTTTCTTCAGGGTATACTCAGTTAAATGCTGTTCAGCCTTTGCAGGATCAGGTTGATGTGTTAGTTAGGGTGGCTGAAAATAATTTGAGTCATATTCAACGTGTTGGTATGGCTGAATTGGGTGTTGGTGTGGTTGTGGCTGTGGTGGTGGTTTTGTTTATGATGCTCTACAGTGTGCGTGAGCGGACACGTGAGATTGGTACGTTGAAAGCTATGGGTGCTAGTACGGGGAGGGTTTTGGGTCAGTTTATGCTTGAGGGTGTGTTGTTGTGTGTTGTGGCTGCTGTACTTGCTATAGCAATCAGCGTTTTTGTGTTGCCTCAACTCTCTAGTCTGATATTGCCTGCACCTGTCCTAGAAGGTGTCGCTGTAAGTACTGATGCAAATGGGACAATGGGTTTGAGCACAGTTGTTTCTGGCGCTAAGGATCTTTTTATGAGTGGAAAACGCTATGGGTCTTTTGATGCGCAAACTCTATCTTGGTCTGTTGAATCTTATTATTTGAATGTTGGGTGGGTGGTGTTGAGTTTTGGGTCAGCAGTGCTATTGGGTGCGCTTGGAAGTTTATATCCAGCTTTGAAAGCTGCTAGAACTAAACCTGCGGAGGCAATGCGATATGAATAACCATAATGGGTCTCTACTAAAAATTGAAAATTTAACTAAAACCTACAAACTAGGTAAACGCAATGTACAGCCCTTGACTGATCTTGATTTAGACGTGTCAAAAGGTGAATTCGTATCTGTTATGGGGCCGTCTGGTAGCGGAAAAACTACTCTGCTAAATATTATTGGTTGTATTGATCGGGCAACGAAAGGTAGTGTGCTTGTAGATGGTGTGGATGTAGCTAGGTTTTCTGAGTCTAGGCTTTACAAGATTCGGCGTGATAAGATTGGGTTTGTGTTTCAGAGTTTTAATCTTGTTTCTTATTTGAATGCTAGGGAGAATGTAGAGTTGGCTATGGAGCTTTCGGGTAAGTTTAAGGGTCAACGTAAACAACGTGCTTTAGAGTTTCTTTCGCTTGTGGGATTGGGTGGTAGGGAGTTGCATCGTCCGTCTCGTTTGAGTCAGGGGGAGCAGCAGCGTGTGGCTATTGCGCGTGCGTTGGCTAATGATCCTGCTTTGATTTTGGCTGATGAGCCTACGGGGAATTTGGATGTGGCTAATAAGGGGGAGATTATCAAGTTGCTTTTGGAGCTTAATCAAAAATCGGGTACGACTATTATTATGGTGACACATGATGAGCAAGTTGCTCATCAAACTCGTCGCCTGCTATATTTGCAGGATGGCAAAATTGTTAAAGATAAACAACAAAGAAATAGTGTTGATATACTAAGTTAAGGAATGAATTGAGGGGTATGTATGGTAAAGTTGAGAGAGATTGTTGGTTGTTTGTGTATGTTTGTTTTTTTGTTTGCGTTTTTATCTGTTGTTTTAGCTCAAGCTGCAAGTCCAACGACTATTACTGTTGGTGGGACGACTCGTGATTTGGCGGTGACTCCTGATGGTAAATATGTTTATGTTCCAACTGGCCAAACTGTTGCAGTAATAGACACATCCACAAATAAGCTACTAACATCAATAAATACAGGTAAGCGTTCTATGGGTGTGGCTGTTACTCCTGATGGTGAATATGTTTATGTTACAAACGATATTCCAGTAAATATGGACAATGGCGCGTCAGTTTCTGTTATAAGTGTGGCCACTAACAAAGTGACATCGACCATAATGATTGCTGGAGCTCCTTTAGATGTGGCTATAGCGTCCAACGGAAAATATGCCTATGTGCTGAGTTCTGAGCTGGTGTTGGTGGATGAGAGGACCAATTTTAGAAAAGCTGTTGGGTTGGTTTCAGTGATAGACACGGTTACTAAGGATGTTGTGGCTACTGTCTCTGCTGGAGACACTTCTTGTGCTATTGCTATAACTTCTAACGGAGAATACGTCTATGTTACAAATATGGGTGGGACGCTTTCAATAATAGATAGCTCATTTAATGTTAAAACAGTGAGTATAGCATCTGAATATATTGCCCTCAATAGTATTGCTATATCGCCTGATGATAAATACTTGTACGTTACGACGTTTGAAGAGATTTTAGTGGTAAGTGTGGCAAGTAATGTTGTAGTTGCTACTATTGATGTGTTTGGTTATCCTTCTGGTGTGGCTGTGACGCCTGATGGGAAGTATGTTTATGTTACTGAGACTTGGAATAATGCGGTTTTTGTGATAAATGCTGCTACGTATGTTGTTGAGTATGCTGTAGGTGTTGGAACAAGTCCTCAGGGGGTAGTTATAGCGCCTGATGGTAAGTGTGTGTATGTAGCAAATCTTGATTATAGGCAAGTTGGTGAGAAAGTGTATGAGGTTGAGTATGTTGGTACGGTTTCGGTGGTTAGTACTGATTCAAAAGCGGTTACAACTATAACGCCTAGTAGGCCATCTGAGGCTGTTAACAGTGGTGATTCAGGGTTTAATGTCAGTCCAAGTACGGATGCACCCGAGCCCTCTAATTCAGATGTTTCTCTCCAATCAGTGTTAGTAATGGTTGTGTTGGGTATTGTTGTGGTGGGGGTTGTTTTTTTGGTGGTTATGCGTATAAAGCGCAAACCTAAAGCGTCTTTTTCTGTAACTTCTGATGTAAAAAGTAATTCATTAACTGCGTTTGGTTAATTCCACAGCAGGGTGTTTTTGTTTAGCGAGGTTGTGTTGTTTTGGAGTTTGTGCGTAGGGCGGTTCGGTCGGTTTTTAGGCGGTGGGCTCGTTCTGCTTTAGTGGTTATGGTTTTGTGTTTTGTTTTTGCGTTGCTTGTTTCTATTCCGCCTAGTATTGTTGCTAGTCGGGCGGCTACGCAGCAAACAATTGATGTTTTGACTGCTAATGCTGTGGAGGTTAATGCTACTGTGGGTATGGTGGCTACGCAGATAAATTGTCGTTTGCCTCCCGTTTCTGTTCCATTGTCAGGAGCTAATAATGAGACTGTGGTGGAGCAGCAGTTTATGAATATGACCTATTATGCAAAAAACATTACTGCGATTTCTCATGTTAAGGCAATGTTTCCTGTTTATGAGGTGGAGGTTAATGTGTCTGGGTTTGTGTTTGAGGTTTGTGGATTGCCAGTGGATGATGCTTCTTTGTTTGATGTGGGTTCTTTGTTGTTGCCGTCTAATGTTTCTGTGGGGCGTAATTTGGAGTTTGGTGATACTGAGGTGGTGGTGTTGCAGAGGCAGGTGGCTGAGTATTTTGGGGTGGAGGTAGGTGGGAGTGTTAGGATTTTGGGTAAGTCTTTTTTGGTGGTTGGGGTTGAGGGTTATACGGCGCTTAATCGTACGGCTGCTTATATTAGCCTTAGGGATGTTTGGGTGTTGACTGATAATGCTGGAAATGTTACTAGTGTTAGAGTTTTTGTTGATGATGTGGTTAATGTGGAGGGGGTGGCTAATGAGCTTAGTTTGATGTTTTCTGAGTTGTCGGTTTCTTTTTCTGCTGGGTTGGTTTATTCTGTTCTTTTGGTGCAGTCTCAGACTGGTGCGCAGTTAGAGTTGGCGCAGGTGACTATGGGTGAGATTGAGCGTATGGGTGTTATGGAATTAGGGGTTGTGGTTGTTGTGGCTTGTGCTTTGGTTTTGTTTATTATGTTGTATACGGTGCGGGAGCGGACGCGTGAGATTGGGACGTTGAAGGCTCTGGGTGGTAGTGATCGTTCGGTTTTGGGGCAGTTTTTGCTCGAAGGAATGTTGTTATGTTTTGTTGCTGGTGTGTTTAGTGTGGTGGTTGGTACGGTTGGTGCGTCTTTTTTTGCTAACTTGCTTCTTCCTGCGCCTACGTTGGTTGGTGAGAGTTTGGTTTCTTCTTCAGGTGTAGTTATAGGTGAGGCTTCTTCGCGAGCTGTTTCGGTAGCTTTAACTTTAGAGGTTGTGTTGTTTGGTTTAGGCGTAGCTGTACTGTTAGGTGCACTGGGTAGCATTTATCCTGCTTGGAGGGCATCAAGAACCCGACCCGCAGAAACAATGCACTATGAATAACGAGAGTGTTAACTAAGTAACGTATTTATGTTGGGGTGTGATTTAGGTGTTGGGTTTATCATGTTTTGCACGAAGTGTGGCAGTGAAAACGTCTACAAATCGGGGTTTGTTAAAGGTGCACAACGCTACAGATGTAAAGGATGTGGCAGACAATTCGTACCCACAAGACACCACGGCAAAACCCAAACCGAAAAACTAACCGCCATACTCCTATACATAAACGGCCTATCCCTACGCACAATCGCCAGATTAATGAGTGTAACGGCTACAGCAGTTCTAAAATGGGTCAAACAATACGCCCTTGAAAACTATGAAAAACCCAAACCCCAAACCAACACCACTGCGGTAGTGATAGAGTTGGATGAGGTTTGGCATTATTTGCAGAGGAAAAAAACAAGCTTTGGATTTGGAAAGCACCTTGTCGCACTACCCACCGGCTCCTTGACTGGGAATGTGGGGCTCGCGATAGTCGGACTCTTCAACGGATGCTGGATAGGCTTTGTCGATGGAATGTAGCAGTGTATTTTGCGGATCATTGGGAGGCTTATGCAGAGTTGATTCCTAAAGATTTGTTGGTGCAGACTAAGGCGGAGATGCATGGGGTGGGGCGGGATAATTTTAGGCAGAGGCATTGGTTTGCGCGTTTTCGCAGAAAACCTGAGTTGTTTCTCGTTCGTTGCAAATGGTTGATTTGACTATGTCTTTGTATGCAAAATTTTGGGTCAACGGTACATTCAACACAACAACATTATTTAGTTAACACTCTCATTTTAATTTTAGTTTTAACGAAACGATATTTTTTTACATCTAAACCTTTTTTATAGTTTGGTTCTGCACTATAGTTAACACAGGAATTATTAATTATAGTAATCGTTGGAAGAGTGCATTTTGCTTTTCCTAACCAATAAGGTTTTTTTGTGTTATATTTACACTCTACATCCGTACAAAAATCTATAATTGTCATGTTACATCTCTTGGTCAATTGATTTATAACAGTTATTATCGCCATGTTGGGGATTGTATTCTTTTTTATGGGTTTCACTATTTGTTCTGTTTCTACTTCTTGTTCAGGATAAGGTTTTTAGTTCGATACCTTTCCAAACTCGATTGACTTGTCCAAATATTCTTTTTGGGTATCGTGTATTTTTGGTGTGTCACGTAGTTGTCCAGTGAATTGGGTTTCTTTTATGGTGTATAGGCCGTATTGTTCGCAGTATGTTGTGTAGTTATTGTATGTATCGTCATGTGGGGTGTAGTTGTTTGGGTGGAAGGTTGCGTGTTCTATTAGATAGGCGTCAAACTGTTGTTGACGCGTTTGAATTTGGTCAGGTTTCTTCTTGGTTTTTGGTGGTGCTGATGTGCTTGTTGTATTAAGTGTTGTAGGTTTTCTATCATCTAGTTAGGATGCGTAGTGCTCAGTTGGATTGTTAAGTCAAGTGTTTTCAATTTGTTGCTTCTGATTTTGTCTCTCTAAAAATTGTTTTCCCATTTCACGATGATTATGTGTTGAAAGCTTAATACATGCAAAAATTTTATGCCCTTTACTTGAGTACTTATCTTGTTTTTTTTGGTCTTGCTAATAAGATGCTCTCTTTTTTTGATGTTTTACTTTAGTAAAGAAACCTTGACTTGGCTTCGTCAATGTTTCTTTACGAAAACGCTTTTTACACATCTCTTAGCTGGTATTTCTGGGAATGTTTGATGAGAAAAATGTATATCTCGGGCTCAGTCTCAGTTTCTCTCTCGGCATGCTTTAGATTAGCAGATAGTTTTGGTCTTGATAAAAGTTTACCAATAAATTGGAGGGCGTAGGTGTGGTTGTTAACTTATTGTCACAGAATACGCAAGATCGTCAAGGCGCATCTGAAAACCTCAAAAACCTTGAGGATATGTGTAAACATTGTACCCCAATTACGCCAATGCAATGTCTTAGCGTGTGTCGTTTTTACAAACTAAAAAATGAGCTACGAAATCTACGAAATATCTTAGATAACCCTAATTATGCAACAGACTTCTTTAATGTCCTTAAAAACCAAACACGTTTTAGGGTCTTTCAAATAATTGTCAATGGTAAATGTACCATTATTAAAATCCAGCAGAAACTCAAAAACATTGGCGCCAAGCATAGTCAGTACTCTATAAGTGACGACTATATTCAACCTTTAATAACCGTTGGGCTAGTAACTGAATCTTTAGGTAAGTATACTGCCACTCTATTTGGTCTGTGCATAAATGATCTCCTTGAGGGGTTTGATGGTTTTATCCAAAAACTCCCCGCACAGTCAGAATGCTATGAGGAAACTCTTCTACAATTGTTACTTTCAGGTCCAAAATCGCGACAAGAAATCCAACGAGTTATTTCACCTATAGTTGCTTCCCGAATACTCAAACGTTTAACAGCATCTGAGCTAATTAATCTGCCAGCAGATAGAAATTACGTCTTTTTCTATAAATCAAAACGTGACCCTACACTTGAAACCTTAACTGATTCAGAAATAAAAGTGTACCAAGCCATACCTGATGAAGGCGTATCTGCTGACAAATTGGCAAACATTGTAGGACTCTCACAACGCCGAATATATAACCACATACGACATCTAAAAGGCAAAAAACTTGTCTTCACAAGAAAAATCCCTATAACATACAGTTTAACCAGTGACGGACAAAAAATAGCCCTTATACTGCATAACTTGTCAAAAAAAGTGGAAGAAACATGGGGCTTTACAGAATGCATGACCCAGCCCGTAGAGAACGTTTATTCAACAAACCCTTATCGCCTAAAATGAGGTGCAAATGTTGGAAGATGTTAATGAGATAGTCTTTGATTTACTCTCACGCGTCGAACAAAACCGACAAAAAGAACTCGCTGAAGCATTAAGAAGAATGGGTGTTATAGATGAGAACCAAAAAAAAGTTGTAAGCGATTTAACAAGCAAACTCGTAGGAAAACTGTTTCAACCAGTAATCGAAAACATCCGCCTCGCCGCCTTAAACAATGAAGAAAAAACCCTTGAAGCAGCATCAAAACTACTCACACCCTAAAATCTATTAACTTTTTTCGATTCCTTTTTTAGTAAATTAACAATACATAGTTATGATGCAACAAAACTGTCAACAACCCGATGCCATTATTGTAGGCGCAGGTCCAGTCGGTTCTTACACAGCTCTACGCTTAGCAACGCTGGGCATTAAAACAGCTGTTTATGAGGAACATCCAAAAGTAGGCTTACCTTCACATTGCGCAGGCCACCTTAGCATCCGCAGCCTAAAAGCCCTCGGATACTATCCCTTACCTAAAGGCATAATAGAGAACACCTTTAACACTGCTAACTTTTACGCGCCCTCAGGCACTAAATTCTCTCTGCGACTTAAAACACCCGTAACCTGCGCCTTAAATAGAACAAAATTCGACCAATACCTTGCTAATCAAGCTCAACAAGCCGGAGCAACTTTCCACTTAAACAGTCCCGTGCAGTCCTTACAAATTGAAAATGACTATGTCAAAGGAATAAACCTTAAAAATCACCTTACAGTTCCATCTAAAATTATTATAGACGCTGAAGGCATAAGCTCAAGACTTCTTCATCAAGTTAAACTTGGGGGAATTGAAGGAAAAGGATTAGTTTATGCTGTTGAAACAGAAATTGACCAAGTTCATGATGTTGAACCCCATGCAGTTGAAGTTTACATGGGCAGCAGTGCACCAGGCTTTTATGGCTGGCTCATCCCACGCCCCGATGGAACAGCAAAACTTGGTTTAGCAACAAACCATGGAAACCCACAAACATACCTCAAACACCTCATGACCAAACACCCTATAGCTAAAAGACAAGTCAAAAACGCAAAAATCACCCAAACAACCTACCACGCTATTCCTTTAGCAGGTCCAATTAACCGTATGTATGCTAACGGATTTTTGGCCGTAGGGGATGTCGCTTCTCAAGTTAAACCGACAACGGGCGGCGGTGTTATCTTTGGTTTAACCTGTGGAGAAATCGCTGCCCAAGTTGTTAAATCTGCCCTTGAGTTAGGTGATGTTTCCGCTAAAACCCTTAGTGTATATCAGAAACGTTGTAATGAAACTCTAAGTTTTGATATTTCATTTATGTTACACCTTAGACGATTTTTAAATTCACTCTCAGACGAACGTTTAGATTCAGTTTTGCGCTTCTGTAATCGCTTTGGCATAGATAAAGCCTTAAATGATGTTGAAGAAATTGACTACCAGGGCAGAATGATAATGCAAGTTGCCACTAAACCTGCCATGTTTGTAGCCCTTGGATATTTTGGGTTACTTTATTTATTTGCAAACCCTTAAAACATTGAAGTACACACTTTAGCAAAGGCGAAATATATGGGTGAATTTGAATACAAACAGGTCATAGTTTTCCGTAGTGATTTACAGATGAGCAAAGGCAAAATAGCAGCCCAAGCAGGACACGCAGCAGTTTCAGCAGCCCAATCAGCTTACTTACGACATAAAAAATGGTGGGAATCTTGGTTATATGAAGGCCAAAAAAAAGTTGCCTTAAAAGTTTCAAGCGAAAAAGAACTCAGCGAACTAGAAGAAGCTGCAGACGACCTTGGGCTTCCACATGCTCTAATTGTTGACAGAGGCTTAACTGAAATTCCCGAAGGCTCAGTAACCTGCATTGGCATTGGTCCCGCACCTGTCAACATGATTGACCGTTTAACAGGTAAACTTAAACTCTTATAGGGATTAAATTTGCAACCTACACCCGAAATTGATCGCTTACTTGGTATAGATGTATACGCAACCCAAACTAATGGTATAGGCGGAAAAATCCGTGGTGCAGCAGAAAATTTTCAAGTAGAAGAAGTCCTTGTAGACGGCTCTAAAGCTCAAGTTAACCCCTCAGGTGAAGAACCTTGGGCATTAGGTGCATCATTTGAACGACAACGACATTTGCTCTGCGTTTTAGTTAAACAGAATTGGGACAATTTCATAGCTACAAAAAACATTGCCACCCAACTTGGTTTGGACAAAAATAGCATTCAAATAGCTGGAATAAAAGATGCCAAAGCAATCACCGCACAACATATAACAATTGAAAACTTGGCTATAGACGACATTGCTAAAGTAAACGTACCTGGTATTCAAATCCATCCTGTAGGTTACATACGCAATCCCCTGTCAGTTTATTACCTCTTAGGGAACCACTTTAAAATAAAAATCACCAACATAACCAAAAACCAAACAATGGTTAACACAGAAATAAATCAAACCATTGAAGAAATTACCCACCTTGGCGGTATCCCAAATTTCTATGGTCACCAACGCTTCGGCACCACCCGTCCAATAACACACTACGTCGGAAAAGCATTAATCGAAGGCAACTTTGAAGAAGCTGTCCTTCTATTTCTTGCAAAACCTAGCCTAAATGAACATCATGAATCAAGACAAGCCCGTACAGAGCTCCAACAAACCCGTGACTTTAAAACAGCCTTAGAACATTATCCTAAACAACTACGGTATGAACGTTTAATACTAAAATATCTCAACGAAAAACCAAATGACTTTATCAGGGCATTTAATGTTCTGCCCTTGAAGCTACAAGCTCTCTTTGTACAGGCTTATCAGTCATATCTGTTTAATCGCTTCTTAAGCGAACGCGTTAAAGCCTGTTTACCCCTAAACAGTGCTGAAGTTGGCGACTTTGTAGTCGGAGTCGAACGCACTGGACTGCCAATGGTGAACATGGCTCAAATGGTAACTGCCCAAAATCAAACTAAAATAAACGATGCCATAGCAACAGGTAGATTACGCCTTGCTCTACCTATTGTTGGGTTTAAACAAAAACTTTCAAGCGGTATTATGGGCGAGCTGGAACAGTGCGTATTGCAGCAAGAAGGCGTAAACATGAATGGTTTTCGTGTTACTGTTAACTCAAAGCTGGGCAGCCGAGGCAGTTTACGAACAGCATTAACTCCTGTTAAAAACTTTAATTTACTTAGCCTTCCTAAGGACGCTGAAGATATGGTAACTTTAGAATTTATGTTACTTCGAGGTTGCTATGCAACAGTATTATTACGAGAAATAATTAAACCACAAAACCTCATCGCTGCTGGGTTCTAACAGTTTAACACAAAACTTTTTTTGTTTCTGTAACATTTACTTTCTTGTGTTTCTTGTTTGTTCTTCTTTCTGTTTGATTGACTGTTGTTTACATTAGGTAACCTCGAAAACTCGTTTTTTATGTTTTTTAATCGTTAGAAATGAAACGAACTATTGCAAAGTTACCTTTTTCTAATTTTAAGAGTTTTCAAGGGGTGTTTATGATAAATAAGCAGGTTCCCTGTGTGTTTCCCTACTTTACCTTTACTACCCATTATACCGATTGATAGTTAAGAGGTTTTTGGAGGTTGTCCTTAGATTTTGTCTGTGCGTGCTAAATCTTTAAGACGATTTACGCCGTCAATCTTGTTTATAAAGTCAGCAACGCTTTTTGAAACAAGGGGTGTCCAGTTTTCGTCTTTAAGCATTTTCTCACGAACAAACGTAGATGCAAAGGTTTGTCTATCAAAAAGGTTGATGTTTTCAACTGTGTAACCTGCTTCTATAAACAATCGACATGTCAGTGGCTCATTAGAATAGAGTTTGTTAAACTTTGGTGTGTAACCCTCTACAGCTGAAACCCAAAGCATATGCAGGTGCATATCGGGAACAGGAACAATCCAAACTCTATCTAAATCTACAGCTGCTTCCTGTAGGGAGTGTCGAATCATTGTTAAACGTTCACCGGCTGTAAAGGGATTTTTTAAATTATGACTATATTGAGCGCTACCAATAACAATTACTATCTCATCGACTTTTGTTAAAACATCTTTTATGGCATAAAGATGTCCCATATGAAAAGGCTGAAATCTGCCAACATAAAGACCGCGGTTAACCAACATATTCCCCCTTCTCACCTAGTTACCCACGCTAATATTATTTACGATAATTTTTACCTTTGAATTTATACGAATACTTATTTAGTGCCCTTTAAGCAATATTTTCTGGTTAATGCTCATGGAAAATTGGGATGTAATTATTATTGGTGCTGGATCTGCAGGTTTAGCGGCTGGCATTTATGCAGTAAGAAGTGGATTAAAAACTCTGATGTTTGACGAAAAACTGGCTGGTGGAAATATTAGTGTTTCTCCAAAAGTAGAGAACTATCCTGGTTTTGCTGAAATTAGTGGCTACGAATTAGCTGAAAAAATGACCACTCAATGTAAAAATCTTGGTGTAGCTATACATGAACTTGAACCGGTAGAAATGTTAAAGCTTGAGGGTAAAACAAAATTTGTATCCACTATCAACGCTACGTATCAGGCTAAGGCAGTAATTTTTGCTACGGGTTCGCATCACAAGACTCTTGGGGTTAAAGGTGAAAAGGAATTCAATGGTCGAGGTGTTAGTTATTGCGGTATTTGTGACGGCCCATTTTTTAAAAATAAAAAAGTAGCCGTTATCGGAGGTGGTAATTCCGCATGCATAACTTCTCTATACCTCTCTGGGTTAGCAAGTAGCGTTACTATAATTCATCGTAGAGATGCGTTCAGAGCGGAACATAAACTAGTTTTAGATGTTATTTCAAAAATTAATGTGAACGTAATTTGGAATGTTGAAGTTGAAGAAATCAAAGGCGAACGACAAGTAAAGACATTAATTTTAAAGAATAATGTTACTGGAGAAAAAACAGAGTTTGATGTTGATGCTGTGTTTGTGCAAATTGGAGAAGTGCCTAATAGTGCTGTGGCGAAAGCTTTTGGAGTGGAAACTGACGATGCCGGCTATATTAAAATTAACCTAAAACAAGAAACCAATTTTTCAGGTATTTACGCTGCAGGTGATGTGACAACGCATCCAATTAAACAGGTTGGCACAGCTGTGGGACAGGGAATCACTGCCGCAATAGAAGCGTACAATTACATCCACAGTATACCCTCAAAATAAATATTTTTTCAATTTTTAATTTAAGTGTTTTCTCCTTTTTTATTCTTAGATGGGTACTTTTCGTTTTTACCCATAAATATATTATCTGCTACGTTATAGTAGCAAAATAAGATGTCATTGCTCGATAAGGCTTGCACTGAAAAAGGTGTGGATAACAGCTTTAGTAATAAGCTAAAGTTAATGTTTTATGCAGGAATAACTCGGCTACGTTTAGCTCTAACTAAGTGGCGTCTTCTCTTTTTGGGGTTTGTATTAATTTATGCAGTTCTCCTTTTGATTAACCTTACAAAACCGCCTATATTATGGGATGAGGTTAGTCATCTTAATGGAGGATCGCTTCTATATTTTGGTCTTTACGATAAATTTGTAAGCGTTGCCTTCTATCCCCCGCTCTTTGACGCATTTACCTTCTTGTCCTTCAAACTTTTTGGTATCAGTCTCTTTACCGCTAGACTGCCTTCAGTGATTTTTGCAGTACTCGCACTTTGGTCCGTTTTTGAGTTAGCACATTATATGTACAACGGCAAAGTTGCTTTGCTTTCATCCATTATGTTGGGTATAATGCCTGGGTTCTTTTGGCTCTCTGGGTATGCAATGCTGGAAACTATATTGGTATTCTTTGTCACGGCATCACTACTCTGTTTCTACCACTGGTTAAACACCCGTCAAACGCGAATGTTGGTGTTAAGCGGTTTGGCCCTTGGATTGGGCTTCTTAGCAAAGTATCAAATACTTGTTGTAGGCGTGATAATGATGTTTGCTATTATTTTCTTGATGCGAAAACAGGTAAAGTTTGCTTTTAAAAAACTATCCTTAGTAATAGCGGCAGCGGTGCTCGTTGTGAGTCCATGGGTGGTAATTGCTTATCAAGCCTATAGGACTGGTTTTCTTGGTCAATGGTTCTATGTTCTTCAAACCGGCAATCCCGGTCGATCTGTATATAGTTCACGTTTTCCCCTTCCTATTTTTTACTTCATAGAGATGACTTGGCCTCATGACAACTTTCATCCCATCTCAATTTTCTGCTACATTTTAGGTTTAGCTGGCATAGCTTGGATGGTTTGGCGGCATAGAAGTGGAGAAAAATTTTTACTACTCTGGTTTGCAATTATTTTTGGTTTCTATACCCTTATACCTAACAAGGACTGGCGGTATGTAATACCCTTGTTTCCCATTTTAGCGATAGCTGCTTCTGCTAGTGTGCTATCTTTAGGGGATACTTTGCATAAGATTTGGAAAAAATCATGTTCAACGCTACGAAAACACTTAGCTAAAGTCGCTTCAGTGGCTCTTATTGTAACGGTGGTAGGCGCCATGTCTTATAGTGTATATGAATCATATACTTTTACTATGAATCACCATTTACCTGTAGGCATTAAGGATGCTACTGATTTTGCAGTTGCTAATATCGAGGATGGTAAATCAATTATGGTTCTGTTACCTTGTAATCTCTTCAACCAAGATATGGTACAATTCTATGTTTGGGCTCAAAATAATCGTGATATAGAGCTTTTCTCGTACCCTGAATTAGCGGTGGATGCTTACACACCTGAATTTAATCTTACTGAATTTATTGAACAGTGTAGACAACATAATGTGCAGTACATTTTTATCTTTGAATATGGTGGTGCTAATGTACCGTTCTATGATACTACTCTAACTTTGCGGGAAGTTTATGAACAGCTTCATGGGTCAGATAATTTTACAGATATAACTGATGAGCAGTCTTTTGGTATTAACCCTTGGCGAATATTTGTCATAGATTTTGTTGGGTAGTCTGAACTTTTGATTTTTATCTCATTAGCTAACTGTATGGATTTTCACATGCAAATATTTGCGATGCTTTTAAATATCTCTACACTGTGGTTGTAAGTGCATAATTAAGGTGTAACGATGCCAAAACAAGAAAAAGGAAAATCTCATTCTATACGACCTGTAAGTCGGAGACCTCCAAGCTGGTGTAAATATCAGCCTGAAGAAGTAGAAGCCTTCATTATAAAACTCGCAAAAGAAGGGCATTCACTAAGTGCAATAGGCACAATTCTTAGAGATCAATATGCAATTCCATTGGTAAAACCAATTACTGGTAAAAGCATAAGTGCCATTCTAAAAGAGTCTAATTTAAATCCATCAATGCCAGAAGACTTGGGTAACATGATGAAAAAAGCTCAGGCTCTAGCAGTTCACATGGAGAAAAACAAGAAAGACTTGCACAACAAACGTAACATGCAGGTAATTGAGGCACAAATCCATAAGCTTTCACGTTACTATAAACGTGAAGGTAAGCTTTCAAAGAAATGGAAATACGAAGCAAAAATTGCCTCAATATCCTAACTTTTCACTCTTTTAATTTTCTATTTTTAATACACCAGCTTTAAATTAATTAACCCTATTATTTGCCAATAAAGGCAACCTGTATGTTAGACCAAACCCAGATAGACCAATTCTTATCAGCTGCTGATAAGGCAGCAAAAATGATACTTGAGACCGTGCGACAAGACGGGTTTATTGATTGTTTCTCACACTTAGATGCCGACGGGGTTGCAGCAGCTGGAATTATATCTAAAGCTCTCTATAGACTTGATGCACGTTACCGTGTTCGTGTTATGCAATGGGTAGACGACAAAATCATAAATGACATACTTGCTGATAAACCTCAGCTTGTGGTGCTAACTGATTTTGGCAGTGGTTATTTACAGTTGTTAAACGAGAAGGTTCCTGATATAAAAATTGTCATTATGGATCACCATCAAATCACCGCTAAGGTGGATAACTTTAACTTTGTCCAAGTGAACCCCCATGAGTACAACATTAATGGGGCAACAGAAATTAGCGGTTCAGGGGTAACATACTTTGTAGCTAAAGCTCTAAACCCAAAAAATGTTGATTTAGCACCCATTGCTTTAGTTGGCGCCTTAGGTGATATGCAAGATAAATATGATCAACGTAGTTTTGGCGGTTTAAATGAGTTAATTCTAAAAGACGCTGTTCAAGCAGGTTTAATGAGGGTAGAGAAAGATCTTACTTTCTTTGGTAGAGAAACTCGTCCTATTCACCGCACTTTAGCAACTACAACTAACCCCTTCATTCCTGGCTTAAGTGGTGAAGAAGACAAAGCTTTAGCCTTTCTATCAACTTTAAACATTGACCTAAAGCAGGGGGGTCGTCTTCGTGCCCTAAGTGATCTTGATGGGGCGGAAAAGAAACGCTTATGCTCTGCCCTTGCAGACTACATGCTCTCTAAAGGATTACATGTTGAAGTTTCCAATCTTATAGGTAATAACTATGTATTGCTTAACGAGGAGTCAAACACTGCCCTTCGGGATGCTCGAGAATATTCTGTATTGCTGAACTCCACTGGTCGCATGGATCGCCCAAGCCTTGGCATCGCCATCTGTATGGGTGACCGTGGAGCAGCCCTTGAAGAATCTAACAGTATTTTAGATGACTACCGTAGAAACATTAACAAATATCTCAGCTGGGTCACAGAAAAACCCGACCGCCTGCGCGAATTAGATAGCATCTATGTCATCAACGGGGAGGACTATATTAACGAAAAAATCATAGGCACCGTCTCCTCCATCATGGTTGCAGGTCTAGCTAATAATCAAAAACCCTTAATTGCTTACGCCAAAGTAGATGGTGAGGATTCCTTTAAAATCTCTTCCCGCACAACTGAGGCGGCCTTACAAAAAGGCGTCAACCTTGGTGATGTTATGCGTTTAGCTTCTGAGCAACATTTAGGTAAAGGCGGTGGACATAATGTTGCAGCTGGTGCTCAAGTTCCAATGAATCAAATTGAAAATTTTATAACCACAGCTGACAAGTTGGTTGGACAACAGTTAAAGGGTGAAATACTTGCAAGCAACGATAACCCTTGAATATCCCGATGCTAAAACCGCTGAAGCAGTTGCTAAAGCTGTTTCACCTGATAACCTAAAAGCACCAAATGGGCTAAAAATAAACACCCTCAATGATAACTGTAAAGTTGTAACTGTTATATTCTGCAAAGAAACGTTGGCTACTTTCACAGCAACTATAGACGATCTGCTTTTTTGTGCCTCAACTGCAGAAAAAACCCTGCGTATAATAAAACAATAATCTTAAGACACGTGTACCTTGTTAAACCTGCCTTTAAATTCAGCTTTCTGATGTTTGATGTTTTATTGCATGTAAATTTCTAATTTATATGGGAGGGCTTATTTATGGGAAAAATGTTTACTTAAATTGTGAAATGCTATGTGTGAATTTAACGTTATTTTAGATGGTCAAACAGTTTTTGGTGATGTAATATATGCTAAAGTTGAAGGCACTGCAATTGTAGTGAGAAATATTCTAGGTGACGCTAGAGAATACCAAAACGTCAAAATTACTGAAGTAGATGTAACCACCGCAAGACTTGTTTTAAAAATCATTAAAGCCTAACGATTCTCTAACATTTTTATATAGCAACTTTAGTTTACATTGATAGTTTTATATAGTTTGATGATTTATTTCCGTGTGTTGATTGATGTGCGAGCAACGGATAATAAAACAAGAGAAAACATAG
>Ga0209737_10001259_pt1 | contig 18475 bp, 9 predicted proteins | sample TergutCu122P3_FD_187284 | JGI IMG/M metagenome (GOLD analysis project Ga0209737, IMG submission 187284) | Cubitermes ugandensis P3 segment gut microbial communities from Kakamega Forest, Kenya - Cu122 P3 (SPAdes) (version 2) | ecosystem: Host-associated > Arthropoda: Insects > Digestive system >...
TTATTTACATTAATAGTCGAATCTAACGACTACAGACCAGACAACATACCACGGAAATCGTTTTTTCCAGATGATAGCCATAGAAGGCACGAATACATAATTCCAATCGTGATAATAAAACCGAAAGGGTTGTTCTTCGACCGCAATCTAATCGTGCTTAATGAAAAAAATAATGAAGCATGTATTACTGTTTCAAATCCAAATAAATGCAAGGTAGAAATTAAAAATATATCTAAATGTGATAGTATTGCATTCAGAGAGTTTATGCCTTTGACTGTTGATGCAAATGATAAAATTACATTGTCCACCGAATATATTGGCAAGAGATATCCAACAGTGGACGAGAAGCATACTATCGAAATAACTTACAAAATTGGTGATGTTACTTATAGCAAACGAATTTTATTTTTAGTAAGTGCTCAGAAAAGCGGTATTATACCAGAGTATTATGATTATATTATATCCATTGATTTCGGCACTTCAAAAACTACTGGAGCGTATATGATTCCATATGCGCCAAATGTGGAGATAAAGGATTTAATTTCTGTTCCGTCGAAAATTGCATATAATGGCGACGATGTATATGCAGGGAGTGGGTTTGTTGAGGGTTGTGAGTGGTCGACGGATAGAATAAAAACTCATCTTAGTAAACCAAAGATAGAATTTATGAACCAATCAGGGGAAAGCGATTCGCGTGATACAGAAACAGTAGTAAAGGATTTTCTGAGTGCAGTAAAAGAGCAGCTTTTGTTAGATGTCTTAAAAGATGAATATAGAACTGCCAGATGTAAATACATTGTCACTGTTCCGGTACTTGATGGCGATAACGGAGAATTACAAAAGTATCAAAAAGATTTAACACATAAGTGCGTAAGTGAAGTATTTCTTAATCAAAGAGATGAAGTAAATAATGTAATCGATGGAGCATTAGATGATGTGGAAGTAATATTGGAATCTGTAGCTGCATTATATGCTGTCATAAGTTCATTCATTGAAAAATGCAAGAAGGACGGAAGCGGTATAGACTTGACTAATGGTGATATTTGTTTGTTTGATTATGGTGCTGGTACGCTTGACATATCAATAGGGGAGTGTTTTATCGACGACAAGGAAAAGCTTCGCTATATTTCGAAGCTCGATATAGGAAGATATCGGAGACGCGATGAAAACGAAAGCATCACATTGGGTGGGGATATAATCGATGAAAATATGTTTAATGAGTTTTGCGAATATATTGAAGCAAACGGATGTTTACCTGATGTTGACAAGAAAGATAGAATTGATGGTGTTAACGCCAAATATTATCTAGGTGTCAAATATAAAGATATAAGTGCGAGTATGGAAGATGTAAAAATTGATATATCTCGTAATTGGAATATACATGACGAGGATTCAGGTTGTAAAGTAGTGCCAAGGTACTATAGTTCATCTAGCCATGATTGTTTAATCTTCACAAAAAAACTCTTCCGCCGTATTGTTGATGTCGATATATACGCGGCAATCGATGCGATAAAAAATAACATAATAGAAAAAAAAGTGAAAGATAACGTAGATATACGGATTAAGCACTTATTCATTGTAGGAGGCACAGGCTTGCTACAACGAATAAAAGAGTTGATAGATGAAGACCCTTTCTTTACTGGAACTAAAATATACAATCCATATGATTATGTACATAATATAGACGGAGAAAATAATGATGCTTACGAGAATATGAGACAACAAGCGACTCGTGCTGTTTCTCGAGGAGCAGTTAGGTGGTATAACTTAAAATTTTACAACAATGTTAATTTTAACATTTCCATAAAATGTGATAGCGGAACATATGATGAAAGTCATATGCTTAAAAAGGGTATGCCGCTTCCTGTAGAATCCCGCAAGCCCCTCCGGTTGATGAGAGTTGAGCCGGGAGTTCACATATTTGTTATAAAAGCAGAAATTGATGATTTTGATGAAGCCGGCATTTTAGGAGAGGTAGAAATAGATACCACAAATTCCTCAGAGCTTCAAACAATAGAGCTTCGTATTGGAATAGATATTAGTCGAAAACTGTACCTTGAGTACAGGGTTTATAAGGATGGGACTGAGCCATTCGTAAAGAATTTGAAATCTGCTACGATTTTCGTGTGAGGTAAGCGAATGGGTATCGCTAAAAGGCGCGAATTCGATAAGTATGCTAAGCGTATAAAGGATGAGTATATAGAAATAAGAACTTGTAAAATAGAGCATGAATGTACAGATTGGAGTTACTGGAAATGTTTTGACGAAGTGGTTTTCGATTTGGGCATTATAAGAAAAGATGAAAGAATACGCTATACAAAACATGAGGAACGTAATAAAGCTAAGTTTCGCTCGGTAGATACGGCAGGTGGTCAAACGTATGCAGATAATATAGAAGACATTGAAAAGAGTATATTTTTTATATATGAAATTGGCAACTTAAGTAATTTTATAAAAAGCTATTTTAGAGATAAACAAAATTATTTGATACAATTTATCAATGTTTTAGCCATGCTTCACGGAGTAATATATGAATCAATAACGAAGCAAACAAATGAGAAATATATAGTGAAAAGTGGCATAATTTACCGATCCAATAATGAGCCCCTGATGCCTTTATTCGAGGAGTGGGAAAGAAAACCAACAAAATCTTGGTTAAAAGAAAATATTATAACCTCAAGACCAGGTTCTGGTGTGGCAACACATGAAAGCAGAATAAAGGAGTATAAAAATGATAATGAGCTTATAACATCTCTTATGAACGATTTGAATAACTGCAAAGATGATCTTAAAATAGCTCAGAATACAATTGAAAGTTATAAGGAAAAAATAAAAAAATATGAGCAAAATGAAGAGCAAAATAAATTTCAAAATGGACAAGTAAGTGAAAGCAATGATGTTATTTCTATTGAGACCCATTTAAATAAGATTCAAGAGCTTATATGTGACAACAAAATCAAGATAAAAAATATTGAAGATAATTACAAAAAAACTATAGAGAAACTTGAAGAGTACTATAAAAGTGAAATCGATAAAAAGAAAAAAAACGATAAACAAATAGAGGGTTTAATACAAAACGCTTCTAAAACAATTTTGGAAAATAAGGTATATAAGGCAATAATGTTCATTACTTCATTAATTGATACTGATTATCTTGAAGGAGCAAGTATTGATAGCTTAGGAAATTTTCTATCCAAAGTGACTGAAACTTATGGAGTAATAAAAAATTGGATTTCAGAAAAAGGAATGATGGGAAATAATAACATACGTTTTGATGAATTAATTCAACGCGATGATGATAAAATAACAGAAAAGGTCAATACAATTATGATGATTTTGAACTCTAAATCATGGAAAGAAACTACAGATAGGGTTGAAGTCGCGGTAATTTTTGCATTTTCCGGGGATACACATTCATACAAGGTTATAGACAATAAAGTTGTCAACACAAAATCAAGCCATAACCAATGTTCACTCCTATTCGAGTTAAACGGAATTAACCATACTCCTAGTTCATTTCGTGAGTATAAAGTTACTACCAAGGGTTTGGCAAAGTTACAAAATGGCGTATTCGTTCCATATAAATCTGGTGACAAGGCAGATGATATAACATTTCAGCCAATTATAGAGATATCATCAATCTTCGAGGATATTATCAACTTTATTGATGAAATTGACGGCATTGAGGATAGTAAATTACAAGTTATAAAATCGTTAAAAGTGTTCATGAATCAAGCAAATACATTTGCCGAAAAAGAACTGTCCAAAATTAAAAACGACCATGAAGAATTCATTAGTTGGGCAAAAAAATATAGATCTCTCATTGAAGATGTGTTTTTTAGGAATTACGAAAGAGAATTTGATAAAATTATTGGGACGGTATTAAGCGGTATCAATTCAAGCCAAAAAAAAGAAGTACGTGAAGAATTGCAAAACCACAAAGAAAATTTTCTTAATGAATGGAATGAAATCAAAAATCGTTTGAATGAAGTGGGGATTAATACCCATCAAATAGTACTTGGAGATGAAATAAATATCGGGGCGAAAGCAAAACAAGGTTGGGACATTGCTATTATTAGTGACGATATTGGGAAGCCGGACACTATTGGACATATAGAGCACAATGGAATTGAAATCAAAGGCGTAACTTTAATCCCGCCCAAAATAAAAGTATATGGTAAAAAAGCGAAAGGTGCAAGAAATGGTTAAGTGTAGTTCGTGCAGACAAAACTTGAAGTTATACCGCGAAAAGCTACAAATGGATATGCCGCTTAGGTATTGCTTTAATTGTGGAAAAATGTTAATTCAAAAGTGTCCCCATCCTCAGTGTGGCGAGGATTTAGGAGGGGGTTATACTTTAAATTGTAAGTCATGTGGTGAAGAAGTTGTTTTTTGTGAAGGTAAAAAATGCGGCAAAGTCTTTACAAGAGGAGAAAAAAAATGTGATATCTGCGGAACGCTACTTAAAAAATATGAAAATATTTTTTTAAGTTGTAAAGCAAACTATGGAAGAACCAATACATATAAGCCATCAGGAATAAAAACCACAGAAATGCTACACCCGCTTTCAACAATTGTGATTGATTCAAATTTCTCGAAAGCAGTTATACGAAATGGTATTATCTATTATTGGCTACGGACGGGAACTAATACAAGCAGGCTTACCTATCGTGCTATGTTTCCAGACACGAAAAAGCAAGGCGATTCCATCGAAGATGATATCAATATTAACGTTAATGAAATAACTGACATCGAAATTTTTGGGGAATATATTGTAACATCAACTAAAAATAACATTTACATACATAATCATACCACCATTAATCTACTTCACAATATTCCCGTTTATTTATTGGATGCAGAGGCAAATAAGGTTCAAGCACATAAAACTGCAATGATAGATGATTTTTTAATTGTTGTACTAGCAACAGAACAGGGAGAAAGAGTAGTTTCGCTTGACATAAATGAAAATTCTATTGGTAATTTACTAAGCAATGTGGAATTACACGCAAATATAAAAAATGAAGAATGTACAATAGATAGCAAAGCAAGCCCGATAGTTTTGAATAATAGTTGCGCGTATTTTACCGGATTCTCCGGAAAAGTGCATAAATTTTACTTATCAGAAAATGTAGATGAATTGAGGTATATGGTATTACCTATCATTTTTACATTGTCAAAAACAAATTATTGTATTACTCAGATTGCGGCAGTTGATGAAAACAAGATTTTTTTAGTTTTAGAAGGGAGCAACACATCATATTTGTTTCAATTGAAAGACAACTGCTTCAATTATATTGGGGAACGTCCGGACTTAATAGCCACTAAATTCAGTTTCCACCATGACTATATTTATACCTTTTCTAAGATGTCAGAAAGTGAAGCCCTTACTTTTGTGCGTTGCACAAATGAAATTTGGAAGGATCCTTTTTTGAAACCCCACATTTTGATATCTGAAATTAGTAATGTCGTGGATTTTTACTTGGTTTTATTTAACGGTACTCCCCATATTGCATATATGCTCAATGAACGTGATAATAAGCACAGTAAAATTATTTTTCAACACTGCAGTCAAAGTGGAAGAAAAAAAGAGTTAGCTCGCGTAGAAAATGATAAAAAGCCAGACTTTCAAATTTATGAAGATTGTCTTGTTGTATACGAACGCAACTACGGCACTCAAATTTTGATTTACAAGCTGGATAAATAGTATAAAAATAAAGGCAAAGGAGTTTTTGTTAATGATTGAATTATTAAATAGATGGGGGTCTGATTCCGAGAAGAGTGAAGTAAAATACTTAAGGATTGCCTGGGTTGCTGTTATTCTTGGTATTATTATATCAGTAGTACTAATTACTTGGGTATTCCCGACCATCTGGCCACTATCTGATATTAGGTCAATAATGGATTTTGAGACCTATGCTGATTTCAATAGTTGGCAAGGCAATAATAAAGCATACTATTTTTTGCTTTCTTTTCTCATACCCCTAACCTCATTATTACCATCAATTATTGCAACAGATAGATTATGTTTGTCTGGTGAAATGGGCGACAAGAAAGAAGTAGCTTTTTCGGTAGCTATAATTTGGCCGCTTATTATGAATGCAACATATATTTTCGTTATCTCAGCATTAAGTGATGGGAATCAATGGCATTTAAGATTATTTCATGCAACACGTCTTGTGTTATTAGCACTGCCGATAATATCCCTTTCAGCGTTTTGCACGTGGGTACGGTACGGATTGTTTAATATATCACCAAACGATTAACTCAAATGATTAAATAAAATAGTAGGAGGATTTTAAGATGGGTTACAATTATGCTATCGGTATAGGAGGCACAGGCGCACGTTTGATGGAAGCATTGGTGCGTTTATGCGAGTGTGGATATCTATCCTTGGAAGAAGGTGAAAATGAGATTACCTGCCTTTTAGTAGATGCAGACACAAGCAATGGTAATGCTTTAAAGACACAAGAAGTAATAAAAAAGTATAAGGAATGTCAAAAATATTTAGGCAATGATCCGAAAAGAAAAATTTTCGCAACAAAACTTACCGGAATTAATGATTGCCATTTTGCAAAACCATTCAGTGAGGATGATCTCAAAGCAGATAAAAAAATTGATATTATTAGTTTAGCGAGGGAGTCATCAGACCCAGATACTGCAATCAGTTTAGTCAAGAGACATTATAAAGATAGTGCATTTAATGAGGACTTGCGAAAAGGTTTATACGGAATGCCGAGCGTTGGTACGTTTATATTCTCATATTATTCTGATAAATCACCTATTATTAATGATTTACTAAAACAAATAGTCAACCAGGCAAATCAAATTGATGGTGAAGAAAAAATAAGGATTTTTATAGCAGGGTCTGTTTTCGGTGGAACCGGTGCATCTGGACTACCTTATTTATCTAAAGCTATACACCGTAAGGTAAACGAAGCAGGTGAAAACCTAATCAATCGATTAGAGATATTTGGTTGCTTGATGCTCCCTTACTTCAAGCATGATGGTACAGGAACAGACGGCAAGATTAATCAAGATAGATTTGATATGGTCGCTCATGAAGCAATGGATGACTATATCAAATTAATGGAAAATAATGTGTTTAAAAAGATATATTTAATTGGGGATACAAGCATGCCTGTTAGAGGTGGATGTTGCTATGCTGGTTCACCGCAGAAAAATATGCCTCATATATCAGAATTATTTGCCGCTTCTCAGGCGAGGGCATTTTTTACAGGAACAATTGACGAAATGACTGGTAAAAGTATTGATTATGTAGATCCCTTTAATTTACAAGGAAATACTATAAATAATGTAACATGGGGTGATTGCCGAATTGGAGCAAGTGGAAAACTTCAAAAGTTCGTAGAGGATTTTATCTTGTTTAATTATTACTATTCTATGTATATAATTCCATTAATGTTTAATTTCCATGGAAGTGGAGCTGAATATCTTAAATTATATGATGAAATAAAAAAGACTTCAATTGAAAACCAGAAAATAAGTGAATTGCGCAAAATGAAACTATTAGATAGATTCTGGAAAAAAGGTAGGGGTTGGTTGGGCTGGTTGGGCTGGTTTTCCAAAAAAAAGTTTGCCGGATGGCGCAACGAGTTGATACTAACAGAAGCGTTTATTCATCTTTTCAAATATATGACTGATAGCGCAACATGGTATTATGGACTTATACATGAGTATAATAAGAATGAAAAAATATGTTCTGAATGTGAAGAATCCACTAGTTGTAAAAAAGAGTTTCCAGAGGCTAAACAAGAATGTATAAATTCCAAAGTAAAGCTACCAGAGTTATTTCGTGTTGAGGGAGCGGAAATGCTAAAGGAACGGAGCTTTTTTCCAAAATGGTTGGAAACTCATAAAGAGAATAGCGAAAAAATATTCTTAGATAAATGCAAAACCTTCTCGAAGGATATCGCAAAAAAGGCTACCTTAGGGAACAAAAAAAGTAAAAATATCATCCTTAGAGATATAAGACAAAGACAATTGGATGCAACAAATATAGATTCTTATTACTTGTTCCGCGAGTTGATTTCCGAGTTATATGCAGCTATATCCGAACCAGTAATAAATGAAAAATGAAACCATTCCTGAAAGGAGAGAATGAAATGGCACATAATATGCTTGTAAAAACAAAGGGTGATGAAGTTTTCAGTATTGCTGATGGTTCAATCATCAGACAAATCAAGACTAAAATGTATACGCAACATGCAGTTAATGCCCAAATTAATGTTACATCAAGCAATAATATTAAGAGTATTAATATCGCTCCCCCATCAAGAGCATCTATTTTTGCTGATGCTGATAGACGAATTAGTGTAATAAGTCAAGATATAGATGTAACTAGAATGTCACAAGAGGAAGCAGAAAAGGCCAATATTTTGAAAGAACATTTTATTAAGGAATGGTGTACATTGATTACAATGCTTGCACTTAACGAAGAGTTTAGATATGGCATTAAGTTTATTAACAACACCATACCGGAAACTTCTGACGATGCATTCATTTCTACTTTTTTAAAGGAAGCGAAAGCATTTGATGAAATACATGAAACATATGATATTATTTATAAATACAATAGTGGACATGATACCGAACATTATGAAGTTCTGGGAGCGACCCATAATAAAATGCTAGTATGTCCGAGTCCGAATATGCTTGATATAGATGCAGCAAAAGAAATTTTCGAAAATCTAGATAAGCTGTATAACGAAGAACACGGAAGAATTGTTGCGATTTGGCTTAGAGAGTTAAAATTAAGAGGTACTGGAATATTAGATTCATTTACTCTAAATCTTATTGCTATGTTCGCAGATATATTAGGGGTAAAACATCTCAATTTAGCTGGAACTGGTATATTTGAATCAGCAGGTTTTTACAATGACTTTGATACACCAAATAGGCAGAATATATTGCTTGATAAAAAACTCTTTGATGATGGTGACATTCCAAATGAGGAAGTTTGGTTTTCATTTTTTGTCGCTTTAGCATTAAATGATATACGCGGATACGGAATGGAATTCAGAAGAGATGGGAAAGTTGTTGTAGGTAATGATATTATAGCCAACAAGGATGCGTTTACGAGATATTCACCGCAGGAAGGAATGTTTATCATAGAAATAAATCCTGTTAGCTTATCTTTTAAAAACGAACAAAAAGAAATCCTTGACAGTTTTGAATTGACTTGCCTTTTAACATGGCTTAAAAAGTTTGTAGAAAACTGCAACTCTTTAGATGCTTTCGATGAAAGTGTAATAATTAATTATGCGAAAGATTTAATAACGATTGTCGAAAAACAGCTTCTGAGCATACATGATATAGACTATAGGGAAATAATAAACAAAATAAGCGTAACAGGCAATCGATTCGTAGGGACAGGTGGGGAAACACCTTTTAATAATACTATCAACAAGAATATTGCGGCCTTTTTCTGTGATAAAAATGGAATTTGTGGCAAAACAATACGCAATCAGTGGCTTAATACACTCTCTTTGATAGCATTGAATGAATTACGAGAATTTAATATTGAGCTTGAAGGGAACGTAATTAAGTATAACAAGACTACTATTGGCTTACTAAACAGCATTATGCTTCTTGAACCATGCAATGAAGCGAGTTCTCTTGTAGAAAAAGCTCTAGGTAAACTATATGAACACGAATCATTACTAGTGGCACATTGGTTTGAAAAATTGAAAGAAAGAATTAATAACGCGGAAGATGGAGCTTACCAAGAAGATGATGTAAAAACAATAAAGGAATTAATACAAGAGTATGTAGATGAGTTAATGGATGCCAATAATAAAGATTTACATTACGAAAATCGTGAAGCTTTAAAATTTTTAACAAGTAATGAGCTGCTTTACTGTGTTAAAAAATTCAGTGATGATATACACCACCCAATTAATTATATTATAGGTGATAAACTGCTTGAATCAAAGCTAATAGTCTTTTTGGAAGATTCAAATGTCGTGAAAAGTAAAATAAATGACGATGTTTATAAAGTTATTGAAAGTAAACTTCAAAGCGAAGCTACTCCTAAGAGTATTCTATTGCCTTTTTCTGAAGGAATGATAAGCTGGATGGCCAATAAAATAGAAAAAATCAAATTTGGCTTGCGTAAAAACAATCTCTCTGATTTTTTTATTAGTAGTGTTAAGACAACCCATGACGAGAATGGTTATCTTTTCGAACTTAGTTTCTCGGATTCGCTTATACCATTTAATATTAAAAAATACTACACTAACAATAACATTGAAACCATCAATCGCTCACTTAATGGTTTAGGGAGTGCTGCAGTATGGCCGGATGTAGAGATCGAAGGATTTAATGCATATAAACTCACATATGTAAAATCATTAGGTTCAGAAAATATGGATATTGACATACCCGATTATGCAAATCCGCTTAAAGAAGAATCAAAAACAGACGACCCCATTGTGTTTACAAGTGAAAGTGGCGGAATCAAATATGAATTATGCGCATATAAGCTAAAGAAGTTCCCTAGATTCGTATGCTTTAAGAAGGATAAAACAAGTGGTTGGATGCTATTTGCTCCTGATGAGAGCATTAACAATCCAGATCCGATGAATTATCAGAAAGCAAAAGGGATAATCGGAATTGACCTTGGTACATCAAACTCATTAGTGTGGACAGGAACCGTCAGTCATGATGGAAGAAAAACTAAAAAGGCTTTAAAGTTTGACGATGCAGATGGGAAAGTGTTTATTTCACCCCCCACAGAAAAAGTTAGCTGGGTATTTTTCCAAACACCCTTGGATAGGGATGAGGATGAGAAAAGCGAGATATTTCCAACGATGTATACGGTTACAAATCCAATTAAAGCAGGAAATTTTGCCGAACCGTTAATAAACGGTAATATATGCATAGTACCCAAAATCATTGGAGTTAGTTCTGGTGATGATAATAAAAGAAATAACTTTTTCAAAATGGTGCGAAAGTATTTAAATTACAACTTAAAATGGGATAATATGCGTAGCCATGATTTAGATTGTATATTCAGCCAATTGGTGTTATCTGCTTTTATTTCCATTGTAAAGGATAAGGATGATAAAGGTAAACCAATGAGTGTCGATATACGTATTTCGTATCCGGGTGTCTTTGGCAATGATGAACGAAATAAATATGACACTGCGTTCAAAAAAATTATTAATATGCTAAATACAGATATCGAACCTATAAATAAAGGTAGTAAGCTATTTACAATTCCACGGTTTTATACCGAAAGTTATTGTGCTTCGATGGCTTCGGATAGCTGTTATTCCGGCGAAATCAGCAGGGATTATGGATTTGGGTTATCAGTTATTGATATCGGCGGTGGTACAACAGATGTCGCAATGGCACAGGGAGATCGAGAGGCAACAGATCTTATTAAAGCTGAATTGTCAATAAAATTCGCTGCGAGAGATATACTCGGAAGTATATATCTTAATAACGGTAAAATCAATTTCGAGTGTTTATGTAAATTGATTGAACAAGAAGTCATCAAAAAAGATAAAGCGTTTGGTGACATGGAAAGTGTTATTGATAGATTGAGAGAACAATCCGGGAAAAATATTTCACCGGAAAACTTGAGCGATGCCTCATTTGAATTTGAACGCCTTCTTGCAATGTTTGATGCTCTGCCGATGAATAAAAAGCATGGTGTCAAGGGGGGGTTGGGAGAATTTATTTATTCCGATTATTTGACAATAAAAATAGGTCATCATGAAGAAGCTCTGCAGTTTAATGAAATACCTAAAAGAAATTACCATATAAAAGTCAAATTTGCGTGTGCCGCACTTTTCTTCACAATTGGTGCAATGTTGAATAGATTAAGGGAAACTCGTAATTACAATTTTTCTATAGACAACATTTTTCTGGCGGGTAAAGGTGTTGGTGTCCGGGAGTGGTTGCGAAATCTCGAAAACGACGAAACCCCAGAGAATTATTTAGCAAAATTTTATTTCGTAGGTCAGCAAGATGCGCAATTTGACCCGGAATCGATTGAGAACAAGCACGATGTAAGTATAACACCGAGCGATGAAAATATGCGGAAACACGAAGTAGCTTCCGGGTTAGTAGAAACACAAAGTAATGGCTTTGATTCTCCGCAACCAGCCTCTCCTATTAAGGAACTTGAGAAATTGCCACATACACCTGATAGTGTTAATTTGGAAATTATTGGACTTGATGAAAGAATGTATCATATGTCAAAAAAAGTTGGGCTTTTCTTACGGACATTTAAGATATACTCAGAAAAAGAATATGATATCCTTTTTGCAAAAGTAAAAGATGATTTTTACATTGATGATATTATTTTGGATGATTTCGGAAGAGCAGAAAAGTATATCAGTGATGAAATTAAACGCGGAGATAGCACAGGAAAAAATTTCTTTCCCTTGAATGATGCCTATGAATATGCTGTTTTAGAGTTTGCAACGCAGATTATAAGAAATTCAGACGTACAATAGGGTGAAAAATGATAAAGATAAACACACATTACATTCGTATGCCTCTTGCGTTGATATTAGGTGCGCAGTTAGGAGGTTTGGTCAGTGCACATATCGGAGTTATCGCTGGATTGATTGTTGGGATTGTACTAACTATTGTGGTTTATTTGCTTACAAAACCGATTAATCGACATGGTTCTATGAGATGTAGTAAATGGTCATATTGCAACTTATTTATTTTTTTGTTGATAAACACATTGATAATCTATTTTTCTCGTTACTTTAAAGTATGGCTCATTGATACGGTATGGGTGGATTTGTGGATACCATACACTGTACTGGCTTTGTTTACACTCATAATATTTGTGTTGATTGTATTAATAATACCATACGAAGTGCAAGATGATGTTGGTTCTGATAAACAAATAATCATGAATTATGTTAATCAACAAAACAATGTTTTATTAGAAAAAATATCAGATTTACAAAAGGCGATAATAGAGATTACAAAAGAGTCTCATAATAACCCTGAATCAATGCCACTACTTCAAGAAAGCACTGAGCCTGATCCTGTACCTACACCTACATTTATACCTTTACAAAAAGATCCTCATATGGCATTTCGGGAGGAGATTGTAAGTTTGTATAAAAAGGGATTGAATTCGCATGAGAATTGGAGTGGCTTCCGCAATTTGACGAAAAGCATCAAGCTGACGAATTATGATGCATCAAATAATTGTAAAGTTCATGAATATTGCCAAACTACTATGAGTACAGCAACTTTACGACTAGCACAAAAGGATGATAAAGGATTTGTTTTTATTGATTATGAACGACTTAGTACGGCTGAACCAATGATATTTGATGAAGAGAATGTTGAGGTATTTTTTATTAAACCGAAAGAATGGAGTGAGAATGGTTATTTAGTGGTAATTGAACCTGCAGAAGTATGTTTGTTGCCAAATAATATGCTCAAAATTACAAAGCCGGGTAAATTATCTTAAGTATTTGAAAGCTTCTATTTAAGGAGTAAATAGTGATAAATAAAGTGTAATTTTATGTGACTTAAGCAAGAGATCTTTAATAGCGGCAATGTTTTCATCCGAATTTACGTTAGCTTTCTTTTGATAAGCTTACTATTGAGGATTTGGTTATAGCCACAAATGTTAAACATAATTCTATATGGACAACTGAAAATGGAGTTTAAGCGAAAGAAAGGTCTTCTATAGGACAATTTTGTATATGAAATATCACGATCACGCTTGACGCTTATTAATTATACAAAAGAAGGTGGAAAATATTTTATAGGTATTTTTGAATGAAGAGAAAGTGGGTTTGTAAATCATATGGATACTTTAAAGTCAAAGAGACAAAAAAAAATTGTACTTATAGCTACTGGATCTATGCTTTTTCTTACCATTATCGCAGTAAGCATATTAATCGCGGGTAATAAACCACGTAATTATGTGGCTTTAGGTGACTCTGTATCTTCCGGATACGGTTTGAATACACAAGATGACAGTTATCCTTCAATATTGTTTGAGTTACTTAAAGAAGAAGGGTATGTAGATGAATATCGGAATTTTGCGGTAAGTGGTTACACAACAACTATGCTATTAGAACAACTTGATACTTTAGATAAAGAAGATTTAAGGTTTTTACGGTATACTCGTATTATTACACTTAACATCGGTGGAAATAATATTCTTACGCCTTTTACTGAATACTTATCCGAACTTCAAGTAGTATCGGGTGCAAGCGATGTTAAGTCTGGAGCAAGCCAACTTCTGTCCGGAGCATGGGGAGTTTTATCGGGTATTATTTCTGGAATTGGTGGTTTATTTTTTGAATCAGGTAGTGATGTTACTGTAAGCGATGTGATTGGGAGTGCAGGGGACATCTTAACTGGTGTAGGGGATATTTTGGGTGGTGCAGGTGGAATTATATCTGGTACGCCACGAGCTTTTTCAACATTTGCCGGTTCCTTTTCACCAGAATTAGAAGAAAAGTTGGGGGATGGAATACAAACATTCAATGATGAGTTTATCGAAATCATTAAATGGCTTCAGAAGAGAGCGCCAAAAGCAACCATAATTGTTAATACAGTTTTTAATCCTATTCCGCAAGAGGTGTTGAAAATTTCATTAGAGATTTCGAATGTATCTGGCGTACTCATTGATTCATTAAATTACATTATTATCGAAGAAAGTGAGAAAAGGGGTGCTTTAGTTGTGGATATAAATAAAGCATTTACAAATCAACTTGATATGGCACAATTTAATTTAAACCCTTTTGCTGGTACGTTGTCACTAGACATTATTCATCCAAATATAGAGGGGCATAAATTGATTGCTGAACAAAATTTTGAGTCATTTGTCAAGTATGCAAAAAATAATTATTAATTTTCAATAAGGAGAAAAATTGAAAGAAAATAATTTAAAGCCATATAGACGAAAACTAGATGATAAACTTATGGTAGTTTTTGTAATCGATAAAAGTGGCTCAATGCACGGAAGTGAAACCGAAATTGCTAGAAGGTTTATGTTACTAATGGATCAGTTAAGAAGTTATTCACTTACAATTGGTACAATCCTATTTTCATATCCTTTCGATATTAAATTTGCTATTAGTGAACATGACCCACATAATTATGTAAAAAAGTGGTTTAAACCAAGTGAATTGTGCAATATATTTGATTATGAACATTTTTCATATTTTCCGCAAGGCTCAACAGCCTTATATGATTCCATTGCATTTGCTATTAATGAAGTAAATGATTACAAAAAAGCGAATAAAAAAATCGCCGATGTGGATGTATTATACTTTATAATAACAGATGGTTATGAAAATGATAGCTGGAAGGTGAAATATAGCTTACAATTAGAAGAACTGATAAAAACTGAGCAAAGCCAAACTGCTGGAAAGCGTAAATTCTTTTTTATGGCAGAATTTTGCATAGATGTAATCAAAATAATTAACAACATTGGAATTGACTACAATTATTCACAAATATATACAAAAGAGAAAAGGGGATTGAAGATACTGTTTGACTCAATACGCACTGCAATACATTATGATTTTACTGATGAAAATTCATGGCGTGAATATACAGATAATATAGAATATATTAACGGAAAAACATGGGGTGACGAGAAAGAAATAAACAAAAATCTTTTATCTGATTTAAGCAAAATAACTTCACTAATCAGTGTTTATGAAACTTCAAGAAATGATGTTGATTATCGAAATTTTCATACTAATTTTCATAAACTTGAAAAGGAGTTTGAGGTTCTCAAAAATAAATATGGCAATAATGAAATGTTTAAACGAAATGAAAAATTTTTATTATGCAGTATTATGTCAGCAAAACCTAATGCTTTTAGCAATAAGATAATATCTAACTATGAAAAAATGAAGAATATAATTGACGAGCTTGAATCAACAAAGCAAAATGATTGTGATACTTTTGCTTTTATTGCTGAAGGTTTTAGAAAATGTGAGAAGAATTTTCACGACTACATAAGTAGTAACTACGAAGATTTTCAAATCCTATGTAAGCAGTGGCATGATAAATATGACAAGAATGTAATTTATTTAAATAAAAGGTACGATGATTTTTTAAGCTTTTTATTGTATAAAAATATTAGTAAAGCAATTGAATTCATGGATCAATTCAAAAACCGAAATCCAGATATAAATGAAAAAAATACCGCCAAAGAAATGTCACGATATTTGAATACATTAGAAAAAAATGCTAATAGACCAAGGAGTTCAATAAATCCAGAATTACTTGAAGCTTCAAAGAATTGTAGAATAAGGATAGCAGCATTTTTAAGAAGATAACACTATAGAATAAAAACGCTTTCACTACCAACCCATCTATGTTACAATAAAGAAGACAGAAATTCAGCCAAGGAGGAAAGACAGCAAATTGAGCAAAATAGAAATTAGCGTAGCGGCAACAAGTTCACTGCAAATAACTGAGAAGGCACCATACTTAGATGAAGCAAGCAAAGAAATCTTAAGCAATAAGGAATTTCTTGCTATAATTCTTAAATACATAGCCAAAGAATTTAAGGATATGACATATCAAGAAATCGCTGATTGCATAGAAGCAGATAAAATTAGCAATACGACCGAAGTGGCACCAGGAAGAACCAACCAGAACCGGATTGAAGGATTAAACCCTGAGTTCAAGGCGTTAAATGAGATAATGTCTACTTTCGATGTATATTTTCGGGTTATTAATCCTAAGATATCTAATGAAGAAGTTGTTTGCTATATATATGTGGATGTCGAAGCACAAGGTAACTACAAGCCGGGATATCCAATTGAAAAACGTGGCATATATTATATGTCAAGGATGATTGGTTCCCAGATAGCGGCACCAACAGCTAAAACAAATTACTCGTCCTTATCAAAGGTATACAGTATCTTCATATGCCGTGAGAATGTGCCCCCGGATTTGAGGAATACAGTATCAAGATATGAGTTATTAAATAGCTGGAACAGTAAAAATATTTCGCTGGATTCAGATAATACCGACTTAATGACGATGATTATTATGAGATTGGGAAATCCAGACGATGATGATGCGGATGAAATTATCAGAATCATGAACGCATTATTCTATCCACGGACTGAAAATTCCTATAAAGTATTGGAGAAACACGTTAAGTACAGTAAATCACTGGATCAGGAGGTAAAGAAGATGTCAGGATTAGGTGAAATGGTATATGTTGAAGGCATAGAAAAGGGAAAAGCCGAAATTGTCTTAAATATGTGCAAAAAAGGTCTATCGACACATGAAATAGCCGATTATGTGGGATTATCCGAAGAAAAGGTGGAAGACATAATCCGTAATCAAGAAGTCTTGGTTTAAATTCGAATTTAATAAGCTTATTCCGTACTGGTCATATTACTGGATATGTTAATAGAATATTCTTTAATTGTTACCCCTGTTCTGAATTTCAAAGCAGGGGTTTCTTGCGTTCATCATAGTGTTCAACATAGATATATTTCATCATCCCCATTGACATTGTTCATTTTTCATGTATAATTTTGTTTATTGAACGCAATAGACATTGTTTCCTTACACGTGAAAGGCATCATACATGAAACCTGAGCAATTCGTTGCTGTCACCCGCTTATTAATCGATAAGCCGGATAAATCCCAACGGGAGCTGGCAAAAGAGACCAAACTGTCCCTTGGGTTGATTAATTCCATCATAAAAACTTGTCAGACAGAAGGATTGCTTGTGCAAAAGGATAGCAACCTCATTTTGACCGAAGCGGGAAGCAAATATCTCGAATCATTCCGGGTCAGGAATGCGATTATTCTGGCGGCTGGTTTTGGATCGCGTTTTGTTCCGCTTACTTATGAAACACCAAAAGGTTTGCTTGAAGTCCACGGACAGTCGATGATTGAACGGCAAATCGAACAGCTCCACGAAAAAGGCATTACCGAAATTATTGTCGTGGTTGGATATAAGAAAGAAAAATTTGATTTTTTAATTGACAAATATGGCGTGAAGCTCGTCTTCAACGCTGAATACAGTACCAAAAACAATCTTTCCAGCCTGTACCGGGTCGTTTCCCATCTCGACAGCACCTATCTTGTGATGTCAGATCATTATTTCGAAAAGAATATTTTCAATACTTATGAAGCAAGAAGTTGGCTTTCGTGCCGCTATTTTGACGGTCCAACTGATGAGTGGTGCGTTAAAAGTGCAAAATCGGGAAGGATTGAGGAGATTTCAATCGGTGGGGCTGATGCCTTTGCGATGATTGGACCGGCATATTTATCTCCTTCCTTGTCGGAAAAATTGCGTCCCCTTGTTGATGATTATTATAACCGCCCAGGAACAAGTGATATGTATTGGGAGCAGTTGTTAAAAGACAATCTCCGCTTGCTTGAAATTTACATCAATGACCAAAATGGTAATGTTTATGAGTTTGAAAATTTGGAAGAATTGCGACTTTATGATCCTTCATATAATACTGCTTCC
>Ga0209737_10001260_pt1 | contig 18466 bp, 14 predicted proteins | sample TergutCu122P3_FD_187284 | JGI IMG/M metagenome (GOLD analysis project Ga0209737, IMG submission 187284) | Cubitermes ugandensis P3 segment gut microbial communities from Kakamega Forest, Kenya - Cu122 P3 (SPAdes) (version 2) | ecosystem: Host-associated > Arthropoda: Insects > Digestive system...
TGTGGATGTAGGATGAAGTCAAAAATACTCACTTGTGGTCAAGGTTGTGAATGTAGGATGAAGTCAAAAATCTTCACTTGTGGTCAAAGCAGTGAATTATAACACTTAGATGTTTTAGTTTTATAAAAGTAAATTCGTGAGGGCGAAAGTGCGATTCTATAGTCAAACCCTTGAGAAACGTCGTTACTTAGGCGGTGTACTTTACCGCCTTACGTAACGCAACGTTTCTCTCGGAGCGAAAGCGGGTTTGACGGTGAATCGCAGCTTTCGCCCACGCGGCCACAACATGAAAGGCAAGCAAAATGAATAAATACACCGTCAACGAACTACGAAAAATGTTCCTCGATTACTTCGAAGGCAAAGACCATCTAGTCCTCAAAAGCGCCTCCCTAGTACCACATAACGACAATAGCCTATTACTTATAAACTCCGGAATGGCACCACTAAAACCCTACTTCACCGGACAAGTTATCCCACCCAAAAAGCGGGCCGCTTCATGCCAGAAATGTATCCGCACCGGTGATATAGATAATATCGGAAAAACTGCCCGGCACGGCACATTCTTTGAAATGCTCGGAAATTTTTCCTTTGGCGATTATTTTAAAAGGGAATCACTTGCTTGGACATGGGAATTTCTAACCGAGGTAGTTGGTATTGATGCTGACCGACTTTACCCATCGGTATATCTTGATGATGATGAAGCATTTGCGATTTGGGAAAAGGAAATTGGTATCAGCCCGGAGCGTATTTTCCGTTTTGGTAAAGAGGATAATTTCTGGGAGCATGGCTCAGGACCTTGTGGACCGTGTTCGGAAGTATATTTTGATCGTGGTGAAAAATACGGTTGTGATAATCCGAAGTGTACGGTCGGTTGTGATTGTGACCGCTTTATAGAGATATGGAACAATGTTTTCACCCAGTTTGATGGTGATGGACAGGGTAATTATACCGAGCTTGAAAATAAGAATATTGATACTGGTATGGGGCTTGAACGGTTGGCTCTGGCGGTGCAGGATGTGGAATCGATTTTTGATATTGATACAGTAAGGTCACTCAGGGAAAAAGTATGTGAACTTTCGGAAAAAGAGTATGGTTGTGAGTATAAGTGGGATGTTTCTATCCGTATCATGACCGATCATATCCGCTCGGCGACTTTTATGATATCCGATGGCATTATGCCAACTAATGAAGGGCGGGGTTATGTCCTTAGACGGATTATCCGAAGGGCGGCGCGACATGGGCGTTTGATGGGTATTGAAGGAATATTCCTAGCCAAGCTTTCGGATACTGTTATTAGTGGGAGCAAAGAAGGTTATCCTGAGCTATATGAAAAGAAAGAATTTATCTATAATGTCCTAAACCAAGAAGAAAATAAATTTAATAATACCATCGACCAAGGATTAACAATCCTTACCGAAATGGAAGAGAAGATGGAAGCGGATGGTGTGAAGGTCCTATCCGGCGAGCAAGCATTTAAACTCTATGATACCTTTGGATTTCCGATTGATCTGACGGTCGAAATTCTTGATGAAAAAGGTTACTCGGTTGATATGGATGGCTTTGCCACTTTTATGAAAGAGCAGAAGGAAAAAGCACGGAAAGCACGGAAAGATACGAATTATATGGGTGCTGATGCAACGATATATGAAGAGCTTGATCCGGCACTCAAATCAGAGTTTGTTGGTTATGAAAACCTTAGTTACGAGGCAAAAGTAACCGCCTTGACTACTGAAAGCGAAGTGACCGAAGCCCTAACCGATGGGCAAAGCGGAACGATTATCACGGATGCCACTCCCTTTTATGCCACCGGCGGTGGTCAAAATGGTGATACCGGTATTATTAAGTCGGCTGATGGTGAATTTACTGTCAGCGAAACCATTAAAGTAGTTGGGGATAAAATTGGACATCTTGGCACAGTGACAAGAGGAATGATTAAGATAGGAGATGTGGTAGAATTAGGAGTCAATCATAGCAGTCGTTATGATACATGCAGAAACCATAGTGCCACCCACCTGTTACAGAAAGCCTTAAGGGAGGTACTGGGTACTCATGTCGAGCAGGCCGGTTCCTTTGTTGATAAAGACCGCTTGCGTTTCGACTTTAGCCATTTTATGGCAATGACCAACGAAGAAATAATCAAGGTTGAAGAAATAGTAAATGAAAAAATCGCTGAAAATATCGCTGTGAATGCTGAAAATACCAGTTTGGAAGCCGCCAGGCAAGCCGGGGCAATGGCGCTTTTTGGTGAAAAATATGGTGATACTGTCCGGGTTGTAAAAATGGGAGATTCGGTAGAATTATGTGGTGGTACCCATGTCGGTAGTACCGGGGTGATTACCACCTTTAAGATTGTTTCTGAAACGGGAATTGCTGCCGGGGTGCGACGGATTGAGGCATTAACCGGACGGGCTGTGTTCGAATATTATACGAAGCTTGAAAATATTTTAAATGAAACGGCGAAAACCCTTAAAGCAACCCCGATGCAAGTTAAAGATAAGGTTGATAGTCTTCTTAATGAATTAAAGCAACTTCATAGCGAAAATGAATCGTTAAAGAGTAAGGCCGCCAAGGATGCTTTGGGTGAAGTAGGTGACCAGGTTGTTGAAATAAAGGGTGTGAAATTTCTTGCTGTTAAAGTAAGTGGTATCGATATGAATGGTCTCCGTGAACTTGGTGACCAGCAAAAAGCCAAAATAAAAACAGGTGTTGTTTTAATCATCTCAGAAATCGAAGGAAAAGCCAATATCATGGCGATGGCAGACGAAAACGCCCAAGCCAAAGGAGCTCATGCCGGTGATTTAATCAAGGCAATCGCTCCGTTAGTTGGCGGCGGCGGTGGCGGACGTCCGGGTATGGCGCAGGCGGGAGGCAAGAACCCCGCCGGAATCGAAGCCGCTCTAAAAGAAGCAGAAAAAGTTTTGAGTGCACAGATTTTGTGAGCTTTGCTGGATTGTTTGGCTACGCCACTGCCGGTGATAGGGATACAGTCCGTTGGATTCTTGTATTAATGGATGAATATGTTGAAGTTGAGGAGCAATTTAATTAGTATTGCTCCTAATTTTATATAATCGTATACTACGTTTTTGTTTACCTTGTATTATTTGCTTGCTCGTATTATAATTATTTTATCGCTTGATTGACAAAGTTGGCTATAAAGGGAGCGGAAGATGAAACGGTCTTATTCCGATAACGAAATAAACGAGTTGTTAAATGCGCCGGAAGGCGAAAATCATGAGTTCAAAGAAGCAAAAAATCGCTATGACTTTGAGGAAATGGTAAAATATTGTTGTGCTTTGGCTAATTGTGGTGGAGGCAAATTTATACTTGGCGTAACAGATAAACGCCCACGAAAAGTTGTGGGTAGTAAAGCATTTGAACAACCTGAACGGACACGAAAAGGTTTAATGGATAGGTTGCGCATTAGCGTAAACTTTCAAATATATGAGCACGAAAATGGGACTGTCCTTGTGTTTGAAGTAGCAGGGCATCCATCAGGTTTACCTGTCCAAGTTGATGGAATTGCTTGGTGGCGTGACGGAGATAGTCTTGTACCTATGCCCGAGGATGTACGCCGCACTATCTACTCAAAAAGCGGACATGATTTTTCTGGCGATGTGTGCAAAGGATTGACAATTGATGATTTAGACCGCACTGCAATTGAAATTTTCCGCAAGAGGTGGATAGAATATAGCAGTGTTAAGCGTATAGCAACATTGTCTGTGGTGCAGTTACTCCGTGATGCGGATGTATTAAATGATAAAGGAGTAACCTATGCTGCTTTGATTTTATTTGGTAAGCGTGAATCACTCTTAGAAAAACTGCCGACCGCTGAAGTTGTGTTTGAGTACCGTCAAACTGAGGCATCGGGTCCTGCTAGTCAACGTGAAGATTTTCGAACAGGATTTTTCAATTATTATGATCGTATATGGGAATTGGTGAACCTTCGCAACGACAAACAGCATTATCAAAAACAGTTCGCCATGTTACCCGTACCAACTTTCAACGAAATAGTAGTCAGAGAAGCTTTGCTTAATGCCGTAAGCCACCGTGATTACCAAATTAAAGGCAGTATCTTTGTCAGACAGTATTCTAGAAAGCTGATAATCGAAAGTCCCGGCGGATTTTTACCCGGCATAACCCCGGAAAACATTCTGAACAGGCATGCTGCACGAAATGGACGAATTGCTGCAGTCTTTCAGCGGTGCGGACTTGTAGAGCGATCAGGGCAAGGGATGAACTTGATTTACGAAATGTCGGTAAAAGAAGCAAAACCTTTGCCAAACTTTGAAGGCTCCGATGCAATGTTCGTAAAATTAACGCTCAATGGGCAGGTTATTCATCCGCGGATGCTTGCGTTACTCAATGAAATTGGTGCAGACAGACTTAATATTATGACAACCGATGATTATCTGCTTTTGAGTGCATTGTTCCGTGAAGAAGATTTACGTAGTGTTGATACCGCGCGTTTCAAGCATCTTGCAGAATTAGAAATCGTGAGATATTCAGAGCATGGAGTTGAACCTGCAAATGGTGGAGTAATTTTGGCAATCGGCGTTCCATCGGCGGTTATCGCCGATGGAACGCCGATTGAATCCGATGATAAGATTCATCAAATTCTAAACTTCATTACAAGAAATGGTAATACTACTTCAATTCAACTGGCAAATCACACAGGATTATCACAAAGGCGTATACGTGAAATACTATATACCCTTATTTCCGATGGATTGATAGTTAAAATCGGAAATTATCGCCACGCTAAATATATGTTGAATATACAACAAACCAATGATAACCATTAGGAGGAACGATGATTAAGGATTATAGATTTAAGGATATTGAAAATTATTTGAAAAAAGACGCTCAAGTTGGTGAAGATATTTTAGATGCATTTAGTAAACTTGCAGATGCCGCAATCATATTTGGTCCAATTGCCTTCGGTCCACAGTTACTTCCTCTGCTGGGGCTTCTTGACGTCAAGGATAGACTTGTTGGGCTGGGAAAAACGGTTGTTAATTTTATTGCATCTAAGCAAGAACAAGATTATATAAAACGCGCCGAACAAATCAAGGCTGCATACGCATTAATCTGTTACACTGCTTACTTCGATGCGCTTCAAAGAGAATTGCCAACCAATGTTAGAAAAAAACTCAAATTGAAATGCGAAGAGAAACAAGAGTTAATAGAGGGAGTGTTAGGTAATTTGGAAAATCCCCAAGCCTCTTCTCCTGATATTACTTGTAATGTTTATTTTACTGACCATGCGACATCGCTGTTTTATATAAAAGAAAGTCTTATTTCTATATATGAACGCATTTCTGATGAATTAGTACTACTGATTGCCGATTCATCTATATTTAATATTGAAAAATCCAAGGAGAAACAGCAGTTTGACAAGATAAGCTCTTCTCTCATGGCTCTTCCCAGTAAAGCCATTGAGATTTACGAAGCTCAATATCTCAAACTGGCAGATCAATTTAATGATTTCGCTTATTTCGCCCAATTGCAAAATTTCAATGGTATTCAAAACGCTGTTAACAGAAATGGCGTCGCTCTAAAGATGCTTTCTGATACAGCAAATAGAATAGATATTGGTCTTACTAATCTCAATGGTATTGTTAACGCAATTGAAACAAACTATAGTTTAATCCAAGCCCAAGATATTGTTGATGAATTAAGAAAAAAATATAATGACATTCTTCAAGAATCCATTATCGATGACAAAGAAATAAAATCTGATTCCGAAAATAATGCACTTAGTTTTCCTAAAATCATTGATGCATTTATTCCGCAATCATATAAGTGCCTTTCATATCAACGAAGGGAAACTCGCTTGGAAGATGAGCTCAGATGGAAAAAATTGCCAATTCATCATGATATGGACAGGTTTTTCATAAAATATTTGTTTTCGCCTGATAGCATTGATTATCCCCTTGTCATACTTGGACATCCAGGGAGTGGGAAATCATTATTGACTAAAGTTTTGGCGGCACAACTGATGAGTGATTCTTATACGGTCATAAGGATACCTTTAAGAGAAGTAGATGCAGCAGCAGACATAGATGTGCTAGTTGAAGATCAAGTGAAAAAGCTAACAAGTCGCTCTTTATCGACACAAGGATATGGTGGTTTTGCTGCACAATTTATTGAGAAGCCATTAATTATTATTTTGGATGGATTTGATGAGCTTCTTCAAGCAAAAGGAGATGTGTTTATAGGCTATATCGAAAAAACACGTCTATTTCAACAAAATCAAAAATTATTTAATCGACCTGTAAGAATGATTATTACCAGTAGAATAACCTTGATAGATAAGGCCAGGATTCCTGAAAACTCTACAATTCTTCGATTAATGGAGTTTGATGCAAAACAAAGGCAAGCGTGGATTGATATATGGAATAGGACAAATAATAATTATTTTTTGGAATCGAATGTCGCTCCATTTAAATTGCCTCCCATGGAAGGAAAAAAGAAAGGTAGCTTGCTCGAATTAGCAGAACAACCGCTATTACTTTTGATGTTAGCAATTTATGATTCAGATTCTAATGAACTAGCGCATATAGGTAATATTAAAAGAACAGAGCTTTATGATAATCTACTCAGACGATTTGTCCGTAGGGAGAGAAGTCGATATGTTCCAGACTTTGTTTATAAAGATGACAAAGAGCAAGAGGAGATTATTAACAAAGAAATGAATCGTCTTGGTGTTGTTGCGATTGGAATGTATAATAGGCAAGATGTTGTTATTTTATCTGATCAACTGGAAAACGATTTAGATTTTTTCAAAGCCAGACGGTCAGACGGAAGCCCTGAATCACGAACTTTAAGAGAATCAGACTCTGTTTTAGGCGGCTTCTTTTTCATACATAAATCAACCGCACAAGATATAGATGCACATAGTGATACTTCAGTTAGCGCATTTGAGTTTCTACATAATACATTTGGAGAATTTTTGGCGGCGGATATTATTCTTAGATACACTGTCACAGAAGTTAAAGAAATGTTTATAAACAGAAAATTTAATATGACTACCGCTATTAATAATAAACTATCAGATCCAGACTCGTTTGATTCGGGTTGGTTTGCATGCTTAATGTTTGTACCTCTCTATTCACGTCCAGTAATTATTGAAATGCTTAAAGAACATGCCTTAAAAGCATTACAACGATGTGATGTTGAAATCACGCAAAATGACTTTTTTGATAACTTGAAATTTATCGTCAAAAATCAGCTCAAAATGGTACTAAGTACAAGAAATTCACCCAGCGTAATGCGAAATGGCATTTTATCGGACCGTGATATTCCTTTGGTTGGTTATTTATCAACATATACATTAAACTTAATTATTCTTGCAAGTGTTTTATGCCCAGATGGATTTGAATTTGATGAGGATGATTATTACAACGCAGAGATAAATGAATCAGATTCAAAACCATGGGATAAAATCGCACTATTGTGGCGGACTTGGTTCTCTCCAAAGGATTTAATCGGATTATCTGTTGTTATAAAAGCATATAGAGAAAAAGCATCAAAAGTAGTTATTAAATGCAATGATAAGTTTGAGGCTATACAATACGAACAACCGATTGATAGCTTGCTTTGTATATCGTCAACGCTTGCAGATAATTTTCTTACTGGTTTGACCGGATTACAAACACAACGGTTTGCAGAAATTACGAAAATGAAAAGGCAAGAAATTAAGGAAATGCTGAAAAACGAGAGTCCCGATTTGTATTTTTCATATTTAAGCATTGAATTAAGGCGGGAAATTAATGGATTCGCTGATAAGCATATAGAGTTGAATGAGCTTTATGTAAATCATAATAAAATAAATGATTTAATAAAGGTAATGATCAAAGATGATGATATTAAATTAGTTAACCAGAATACACTTCTTTGTCTCTTTGACATGCTTGAATGCTGCTTCCATCGAAAATTGATTTTTTTTGCTACTCGTAAAGAATTGATTGTTAGTCTGGCACGATTGCTTGACGACCTCAAAATTAATCCTAAGAAGAAACTTGCACCGGAAGTGCTTGGGGGACTAAGGTTGTTAAAACTACTTATTGGAAACCCTATCTTTCCATTTTATAATAGAAAAATGAGTCATAACGAGTTCTCTTTACGAAATAAACTATTTGAGCTTGGTTTTGGCGAAGAGATTTATCGATTAGTAATAGATCTTTGTGAATTTGATATGGAAAACCCATTTTTATTTTTTGAATCTGGAAAATATCAAACTTCATTGATTGATGTAATCGAAAACTCTCCTAAGGTAAGTCATAAGAAAAAACTTCATATACTCTCCCAAATAATTGAACCGAAAAATATTCGTTTATTAGCTGAAACAAATCCAGAATTGCTGTCTAGAGTCATATTAATGCTAATCCAAGATCATAAGTTCGGAAATGTAGTTGATTACGACGATGTATTAGAGAGTTTTTTCAAATGTTGCATTGACCAATTATCTTTTATTGGATTTACGTGTTTTGGATTTGATGCCATTATAAACGCAATTAAAATAGGTAAATTTGTTAGGAATGATATTTTTTTATCTGAGATTACCAAGGTTTTGAAACGTCAATTATTTGGTAGGCATCCAGAGATCTTTTTAGATAATATGCATACTAATCCATCATTTGTTGTAAAAATCATTGATTTGATGCCTGAAATAATTTCTAACTATTGTTTCAAAATAATAGATACATATATGTTTGATCATCGTGAAATAAGTATCAAACCAGAAAATGCTATTGATATTATAAGAATCTTTCGTGTATTATTCGTAAGTAATAACTTAAAAGAAAATCATAATCACATAGAGGCGCGTCGTCTTTTCCAACACATCGCAAGTAATATATATGATTATGGTAGCTTTTTTTCTAAATTATGTATTGAAGAACTTACACTTGTGCAATTACGCGATTTAATGTGGTATTCAGAAATTGTTGATGACCATATACTAAATGATAGAATTAGAACGGCAATTTCACATTTCCCTGATTCTATAAACAAGAGAACCATTTTTAAATGATTTCAATGCAATTTTGGCAACAACGCATTATGTCAAAATGAAATGAGATTATTGAAAATAATTATTACGGAAAAGAAGGAAAATTCAATGTTAAAGAACATCACACCAAAATGGTATATAGGAATCATATGGTATCTGATAACGATGGGTTTGCTTATTGCCGTTGCTATCCCTCTCCAAAGAAATTGGGGAATGTACGGGGCGGCTTTAACCCAAATAGTTTTGTTAATGGCGGCACTGGCGGCACCTCTTCTATTTAAGTGGAAGTTGAGTGAGGTAATGCCGGTTAGAAAAATAACTGCCAAGCATTTTTTGGGTACTATATTGCTGTATATTGCCACCTTTATTACAGTGATTCTTGTATCATCAATTATTTCTATTTTTTCCCCGGGTATGACGGAGATAGGAAATGCGCTCGGTAATTTTTTTGTGACCGTTCCTTTTTGGGTGGCGATGTTGTTTGTCGCGGTTTTGCCGGGTATATGTGAAGAAGTCTTGTTCCGTGGTGTAATTTTGCATACAATGCGAAAAATCAAGAGCGAGTTTACAATTATGCTGATAGTAGCAGTGTTGTTTGGGATTTTTCATCTTGATATTTATCGTTTTTTGCCAACGGCGATACTTGGTTTTGCCATGACTTATCTGATGTTGAAAACCGGAAATTTCCTGCTTCCGGTATTTTACCATTTTATTAATAATGCGGTTTCGATTGCGGTAAGTTACAAAACATTCAGTGAAGGAGTTGGAGTTGATACAGCACATGTAGTAAGACTGGAGGAAATAGGTGCATTATTAATCTTTGCAGCTATTGTTCCGGTTTTATATTATTTCGCCGGAAGACTGCTAAATCCGGCACGCAAAAACAAAAAGGATAAATATGCAATTATCGCTATTTCTGTAGCTTTGTTTGTTTCGGGTTGTGCCATACTCATAAACTATGGACTCACCGGAGCAGGAACGGTTATCATGAATTTCAATATGACAGAGTATGTTGACAACGACACCGCTCCCGTAAGGCATGAACTTTCACTTGAAAACAGTGGATATTATAATCTATCATTTTCAATCAAAGATGAAACCGAAACCATCATTACCGAATTTGTCTTTAAGGATGAAGCAGGGGTAAATATATTTGGACCATTAGCCGGAGCAGACATTTTCGGTAACAAACCGCAATTTCTTGAAGCTGGTATATATACAATTGAGTTTTCCTTCGACAATGCCTCATCAACATCAGTACCGGTAACTTTTGAGTTTACAGCCAGAAAAATCGGCGGTTGATAAAAAATACCAAAAAAAATGAAAAAAACACATTTTTTTTGGTATTTTTATTTACATTTGAATTTTATTTTGATATAATCAAATCAACTAGTACTAAAGTAACAATATTCTAATGATTATGTGTCTATATCATTGAGAATCTTTATTGATTTTTTCTGTATCACTTTGATCAAAGTGCAACTTTAATAACATGAGGAGAGAGGATTTAGATGATTAAGATTAAGTTAAACGAATGTGTTGGGTGTAACTCATGTATCAGGGCGTGTCCTGCCAATGAAGCAAATATTGCCAAATATGATGAAAGTGGGAAGCTGATTATCGATATCAACGATGAAAGGTGCATTAAATGCGGTGAATGTATCCATGCCTGTGCCCATAATGCCAGATATTTTACCGATGATACGAATGAATTTATCAGTGACCTAAAAAGGGGGACAAGTATATGCGTAATTGTAGCTCCAGCAGTCAAGATTGCTTTTGACGGTAATTGGCGGCATGCAATGGGTTACTTACAAAGCATTGGTGCGAAAGGGGTATATGATGTCAGTTATGGCGCTGATATTTGTACTTGGGCACATATAAGACTGCTAGAGAAAAATCCAAATGCAAACATAATATCGCAGCCGTGTGCGGCGATAGTGAACTATATTACCCACTACAAACCGGAATTAATCAAAAGCCTGTCACCGATCCATAGTCCGATGCTTTGTACGGCAATATGGATCAAAAAGTATCTCGGTATGAAATGCAAAATAGCCGCGATATCACCATGTGTTGCCAAAAAAGATGAGTTCAACGAGACCGGTCTGGTTGATTATAATGTAACAATGGAAGGGTTCCGTAAGTTTTTATTGGAAAATAATATTCAATTACCGGTAAAGAAATTTTCATCATTTGAATTTGAACATGCCCAAGGCTGGGAAGGAGCAATTTATCCGCGTCCGGGTGGTCTAAGGGACAATCTGCTTATCCACAAACCGGGTCTTCGGATAATTAATTCTGAAGGGGCCAAAAAAGTCTATGAAGATTTCAACAGCTATGTAAAAGCTGATCAAAAAAACCTTCCCACCGTTTTTGATGTCTTGAATTGTGAATTTGGCTGCAATAGCGGTCCGGCAGTTGGACAAAAATATGATTGCTTCAAAATGGGTGATGTCATGTTTGCGGTTGAAGGCCACACGAGAAACTTAAGAAAGAAGAATACCCGTCCTGCCAGATTTAATAAACCCCAAATAGATTTACAGTTCGCCGAATTTGATAAGACTTTCCGCTTGGATGATTTTATGAGAACATATAAGCCGGCTGCCAGTATGAGGAAACAAATCAGCAATACTGAAATTGAACAAGTCTTTGCCAAGCTTGGTAAGGTTACCCATCAAGATAAGCATTTTGACTGCCATGCCTGCGGATTCGAGAATTGCACCGGAATGGCTAAAGCTATTGCCAGTGGACTTAATGTCCATGAGAATTGCAACCGGTATGTTATCAATAAGGTAAAGCTTGAATCTGAAAAGGTGGCAAATATAAATACCGTTGTCAAAGGACTGACTGGAGAGCTGGAAGAAGCATTTACCATCTTGCTAGAAAGTATCGGCGGAGTGAAATCGCAAGCAGTTGATATCGAAGAGCTTGGAAATTTAAGCGATACGAACATGGAAACAATGGCAGCAAAGATGGAAGACCTCGCCGCTCTTGAATTTATGATACAGAGTTCAATAAATGCAATAACATCAAGTGTTGGCAATTATAATAAGATGACCACCGATGTCGGAAATATTGCCAATAAGATTAATCTCTTGTCATTAAATGCTTCGATTGAAGCTGCCAGAGCCGGAGAAGCAGGTCGGGGATTTGCCGTTGTTGCTTCCAATATCCGTTCATTATCCGATGAATCCAAGGTCTCGGTAGGAAGCGCAAAAGACAATGACAATGAAATCAGTATGTCACTCGAGCAAATTAATGGAGTTGCCAGTGACTTGAATAAGTACATCCTTGAACTAGCTGATGCGGCAAGCCATACCCAGCAATTAGTCCATAGTACCAGGACGAATAGTCATGAAATAGTCAGAAATGTCGAAGTAGTCCGGGGAATGTCACTGGAAATGATGCATGCAATCAAGGAGCTGAAAGAATACTTAAGCCAGGAGTAAAGAAGTTTATGAAGCAGACATATTTGAATAATGCTTCGGCAGCCTTTCCCCTGGCTCCGGGAGTTATTGAAGCGGTACATAAATCCTTAAACGAGCCACCGCGTATTTCTGGTCGTGATGTTGGAGCAAAGGATGATAGTATCAAATTGTGCCGGATGAAACTTGCCTTATTATTAAGTGTAGATGAAAACCGGATTGTTTTGACACCCAATGCAACTTACGGATTAAATACGATTTTTCATGGCATTGGTCTGGAGCAGGGTGATTTAGTAATAACATCTATTATGGAACACAATTCAGTTTTGCGTCCGCTTAAGATGCTTGAGGATAATTGGGGGATACGTTTGCAGTATATTCCGCTGGATGATGAAATGAAGCTTGATGAGAATATATATGACTCCTTGCTTAATAAGAAACCCCGCTTGGTTGTCCTTACCCATGCAAGTAATGTAACCGGCCGGATAAATGAAATAAAGCGTTTTTTCCAAAAAGCAAAATCAATCGGGGTTTTGACAGTTCTGGATGCCAGCCAGACTGTTGGCCGGATTCCGGTTAAGGCAGATGAGCTTAATGCGGACATGGTGGTTTTCCCCGGTTATAAAGGTCTTCGTGCCCCATTGGGATGTGGTGTGCTTTATATAAATCCTGATGTGAAATTGAATCAATCCTATAGCGGTGGCACCGGTATTAAGAGTGATTTGCTGGTCCATCCTAAGGAGATGCCTCTTAGACATGAAGCAGGAACACCAAATGTGCATATGTTTTCCGGACTAAATGCGGCATTAGACTTTAATTTTGAAAACTTTGATAAAATAACCCAAAAAGAAGCCGAATTGAAAAAACTGTTATATCAAGGTCTTTCCGATATTGAAGGTGTTAATATTGCCGACCCGGATTTCGCCGAAAGCCTGCCGATTGTCTCATTCACGATATCGGAAATGGAAGCAGAATTAGTCGGATTTGCCTTGATGGAAGGATTTGGTATTGAATGCCGGACCGGTCTGCATTGTGCTCCGCTTTTGCATGAAGCCTTGGGTGTATCCGGAACAATTAGATTTTCACCCTCTTTTTTTAATGAAGAAGCCGAAATCGAATATGCCTTATCAGCAATCCGGAAGATTATTAATGAAAATAACAAATAAAGAAAAAAAAGATAATTGTTTCGATGGGGATTTTGTATCACAAGTTTCATTTGATGAAGTATGGACAAAAGAAGCGATATTACGTTTAGAAGTCTTAGGGAACCTTAAATACTATGAAAGTTTTCCCCGACCAATGTTCCAGCTAAACTGTCCCTGCGGATCCTTTATCAAAGGTGTCCAAGGAACCAATGACTGCCGGATAATCCATGCAAGGAACAGTACGAGTGAAACCAGGGAGCGGCTTCTAAACCGCTTTGAGGAAATAATTATAAAGGAGGGAGATGCTAATGGCGAAAAAACTAGCTGACATCTATGCAGCCATCAAAAAAGAAGGCGGTCTTAGTGCTTCGATGAGGATGGCGATGCTGACTGGTGTTCCAGGCCATTCGGTCGAGTCGATTCCGGATTCACCTGATATGGTGAAGAAGTTTGGCGAAGCATACAAAGAAATCACCGGCAAAAGCTGCCCAATTACCTAATCAAAAACGAAAGGAGATATACAATGAGTTTAATTTTACAATCAACTTTTGACAAAGAAACCTGCCGTCATACCGCCGGTTCGCAAACCTTAGTTTTGCATTGTCATCACTTTGCTTCATTAACCACCCAGTTAGCCAATGACTGTTCTTTGCTTGATGCGAAGAAACTTTTGGCTGAATGCGCTGAAGACGCATTTTATACAGTTTTATCTAATTACTTCAAGAATAACAATGTTACCTCAATAAATGAGCGGATTGCCGCTGCTGAACGTTATTTTTCCGAGTGTGGACTTGGCAAATTAAAAGTAAACTATGCGGGCATTTGTGCCGGTGAAGTCGAGTTGACCAACAGTCACGTTGACGAAGGCTGGATTAAGAAGTGGGGTAAATATGATAAACCTGTCAATCATATCGGATGCGGATATGTGACAGCGTTAATGGCGGCAGTATTTGATTGTCCGAAACGCTCTTATACAGCTGTTGAACGTCAGAGTATCGTCTGTGGTGCTGATGTATCCATTATCACTGCAACCGATGCCGTAAACATAAGAAAGGAAGGTATTTGAGATGGCAATTAACCGTGATCTTATAATAAATGAGCTGTCAAAGCTTAAGGTACAAGGAAATGACCAAGGTCTTATTCCGGCTTTTGGCGTATTCGTCCAACAACTTCCTGCCGAGATATGGACATTGTTTTCTGAGCGTTTGACCCGTAACGTCTCTGATGATATGGTTGAAACAGCCGAATGGCTTTGCGTTAATGCCGCCCATGAATGTGGTTACCATACCGGTTATGGTATTATCACTTCGGATGAGTGGAATGCCGTAGTCGGACCGATGATCGAAAAGGTTCCCGAAGACATACTGCACGGTGCATTTGCCGTATTTACCGCATGGGGATGGGCAAAAGCAGAAATCGTTGAGCTTATTCCGGCAGAAAAAATGGTCGTCCGTGCCTATAATTATTATGAAGCTGATGTGGTTGAATATGGCAAATCGAAAAAGCCAAGTGCTTATACTTTAGCCGGTGTTTCAGCGGCATTTATGGATCTGGCATATGGTGGTGAATATGATCCCACCGGCAAAACCGGCCTCAATACTTTCCAGGTAAAACAGACTAAAGGTATCGAGTGCGGTGATGAGTATGGTGAATTTGTAATCACGAAAGCATAAATTTTTCTTGACTAGCTGAAATAGTATGCTATAATACCTAAGAAGGTTACCGGGGAGCATCCTATCGAAAACCCAAGCAGTCGTGCGAATAAGGGACTGAAGGGAGGGTTGAGAAAATGTCAAGTGTAATTGTAAAAGATAATGAATCTCTAGATAGCGCCTTAAGACGCTTTAAGAGAAGTTGTGCTAAAGCTGGTATCCAGCAGGAAATCAGGAAACGCGAGCATTATGAAAAACCAAGCGTTAAACGGAAAAAGAAATCCGAAGCCGCGAGGAAAAGGAAATACAATTAGTAAAAATAAAGTGGTCTAACTGGCCACTTTTATTTTTTTTGCATCATTTGAATAAAAAAAGCATAAACATTGTTAAAGAATGCTGTCTTTTAGGAGTTTATATATTGATGCGAAAATTATTATCTTGGCGTAAGGCCATTGTTATTCTCCTCAGTTTTACATTAATTTTTACCCCCTTATTACCCACATATGCTGATGCACCGATTAAAGAGACCCCTTCATACATATTAATTGAAGCCCAGACGGGACAGGTGATAGTGCTTCAAAATGCCGACGAGCGTCTAGCACCTGCCAGTGTCACTAAGGTCATGACTTTGCTGATTGTTTTTGATTTCATTGAAAAGGGACGGATTAAGCTTGAGCATGAAGTCATCACCAGTGCTTATGCCAAGTCAATGGGTGGCTCGCAGGTATTTCTGGAAGAGGGTGAAATCCAGACAGTTGAAACATTAATAAAATGTATCGCGGTTGCTTCCGGTAATGATGCCAGCGTCGCACTTGCGGAACATATTGCCGGAAGTGAAGCCGAATTTGTTAAGTTGATGAATGAACGGGCACGGGAGCTGGGCATGAAAAATACCAACTTTGTTGATTCGAGCGGCTTGACTGACGATGATAATCACTACATGAGTGCCCGTGATGTTGCAATTGTTTCGCGGGAATTAATTACCAGATATCCACAAGTTCTTGATTACACGCAAATCTGGATGGAAGATATCGTTCATAATACAGCCCGTGGTTCATCAGTTTTTACCCTCTCTAGTACTAATAAACTGCTTAAAATGTATGAATGGACAACAGGCCTAAAAACCGGCTCAACATCAAAAGCAAAATTTTGTCTTTCAGCGACCGCAAGCCGTGATGGTATTGACTTGATTGCCGTTATTATGGCGGCACCCAGTGGTAAAGTACGTTTTGAAGAAGCGATGGCTTTACTTAATTTTGGTTATGGTGTAGCTAGGTTATTTGAGGATGTGAATGAAGATGTGCTTCCTACTTTGCCGATCCGTGGAAGTGTTGAGGATTATGTGACAATAAAATACCAAGGACCGTTCAAATATCTTGATATCAAAGGGAGTGACCTTTCGCAGATAGAAAAAGTACTTAACCTGCCGGAGAAATTGACAGCGCCGATTAATGAAGGTGATGCGGTTGGTGAAGCAGTTTACCGACTTAATGGTGAACGGATTGGAAGTGTTTCGATTTTTTCCGCCCAGACGGTCGAAAAAGCCGGTTATGTCGATTATTTGGGTAAAGCTCTACGTTTACTACTTGTCTAACGAAAGGGGTTTACGAAACCATAAAAATAGTTTAAGATAAATAAGGAAATAAACATATTGAATAGGATTCATATTTTATGGAATGGATTTTAGAATTACTTGATTTTAAAGAGATAAGTATCGCGGATTATACGGTAGAGATTATTCTCTTCATTGTTGCATTGATTATGATTGCCTTGATTGTCGTATGTATCCGCGATGTTAACCGCTTTATCGTCCGTGAGTATTATTATTGCGCCACCGGTCTTAAGCGTAATGCCAAAGTTTTATTAATCACAGATTTGCATAACAAGCAGTATGGACGCAACAATCAGGTATTGTGGAATACCATCGACTTGATTTCGCCGGATGTGATTATTATTGCCGGAGATATGATTACTGCCGGAAAATATGATAATACTGTCGCGTTGGAATTTTTACGTCTGATATCTTCAAAGTATCCGGTTTATTATGGCAATGGTAATCATGAGGCCCGGCTTACAACTTATAAAGAGCAATATGTTCCAACGGCTGATATTTACGACCAGACTATCGAGGGGTTGCCGGTCAGGCGTTTACGAAATGAAAGTGAATATATTGCCGACATTAACCTTAATATATGTGGCTTGGATTTAGATTGGCCTATATATAAGAGATTTGCCAAAAATGAATTGAGCGTTGAATATCTCGATGAAAAAGTTGGTACACCGCTGGAAGGTTGTGTCAATCTTTTGATTGCCCACAATCCGGAATTTTTTCCTATTTATGCCGATTGGGGAGCTGATTTGGTACTTTCCGGGCATATGCACGGCGGTATAGTCAGATTACCTTTGCTTGGGGGGGTGATATCACCGCGCCTCCGGCTTTTTCCGCGGTATGACGGTGGCATTTTTACCGAAAAGAAATCAACGATGATAATCAGCCGTGGTCTCGGCTCGCATGTGTTACCACTTAGGATTTTCAATCCTGCTGAATTAGTCGTTATTCATATGCGTCATTAACATGATAAGTACGGGAGGAGAAAAATGGATTCTAAATTATTTGACCACACTATTTTGCACGCTGATGCTACCGAAGAAGAGGTAGCGAAATTTTGCGATGAAGCCCTGAAATACAATTTCATGGCTGTTTGTGTAAATCCTTATTATACTGCCTTTGTAAGAGAAAAGCTGAGAGGTTCGATATTAAATGTTTGTACCGTGATTGGATTTCCCCTTGGGCAGATGAGTACGGTGGCAAAAATAACCGAAGCGATGGTTGCGATCAAAAGTGGTACTGATGAAATTGACATGGTGATGAATATTGCCGCCTTAAAAAATAAAAATTATGATTTTGTCCGCGAAGATATCAGGCGGGTTGTTGAGGTCTCTGATACGGTGGTGTTAAAAATTATTCTCGAAACGTGTTTACTTACCGAGGAGGAAAAAAGAATCGCTTGTCAGCTTGTTGTGGAAGCTGATGCGGATTATGTTAAGACTTCGACCGGGTTTTCGAATGGTGGCGCAACTGAAGCGGATATTAGGTTGATGCGCGAGATAGTAGGTAAAAAGATTGGGGTTAAAGCTTCCGGGGGGATTCGTACTCGTGAGGATGTCCTGCGGATGGTGAAGGCTGGGGCTTCACGGGTTGGGACTAGTCGGACGGTGGAGATATTT
>Ga0209737_10001261_pt1 | contig 18464 bp, 13 predicted proteins | sample TergutCu122P3_FD_187284 | JGI IMG/M metagenome (GOLD analysis project Ga0209737, IMG submission 187284) | Cubitermes ugandensis P3 segment gut microbial communities from Kakamega Forest, Kenya - Cu122 P3 (SPAdes) (version 2) | ecosystem: Host-associated > Arthropoda: Insects > Digestive system...
AATACATACTTGGAGAGGGAGCGCGGAATAATCACCTCAACGTGGTGTTCAGCGAGCCGGTAACCGCAACGAATGCGAATCCGTATAAATTCCTGCAACAAAGCACTAACGACCAATACGATATGGTATTCAGAGGCATAGGCGCGCATACGACTCCTTCGCCGAATATTTTGCAGTATCAGGTAGATAGCACAGGCGTTCCGTTCCCGCTTTCGGGCGACAGCATTTGGATTGTGCTTGGCGGCGTTGTTAGAGAAGGAGATAACATACAGAATTACAGCACCGTTCGTGCGCCTCTTATATTAAGCGGAGAATATCCGGCGGATTTTGATATTTTTATCATTCCGCAACCGCTTCGCTTGATGCAAGTTGGAAATCGTCAAGAGCCGGTAAAATTCTGCGAGGACTTTAGAGCATTCTACAATATTCCGTCTCACTTGGATAAGGGTGTTGCGGTAGTTCTCGACGCGAGAGGACCGATTAACCCGGACAAACAGCGCGTGGTAGTCAAGATTCTCGACCAAACAGGAAACGCGGTTACCGACGACATCGAAATGACGTTCAGATTTACCGACAGAGGAACGGTTTCCGGGGTTGCGGTTTGGAACGGCAAAAACCGTTCGGGCAGAACAGTCGGTGCGTCAAGTTATCTGGCACTCATTAGCGGAGAAGTAATCTTTGACGACGGACAAACAAAACCCGTAGGTCCTTTCAAAAGAGTTATCGTGGTGTCGTCAGGACATTAACAGTAGAAATCAAACAACCAAAAAAGGCAGTCGGTGAAAATCGGCTGCCTTTTTTTTATTAATTTTCAAAATATCTATTGACAAGCACAATTCGTCCCTGTACTATATAATCGAATAATTACGTAATCATTTTGAAGGGGCAGTGTAATGAAAGCATTAAAATTAAACTTTTCGGCGGTTTTTCTTCTTTTCTTGTTATTGTTTGGTGGTAGCGTTTTTGGACAGGCGCAGCAATGGTTACCGATTGGTAGTCCGACTAATCCGCAACTTTGTCCGTATTTGCTTGAACATTCCATTTATGCAGATAATGTATTGCGGTTAGATGTCAGAGGGCGGTCGCCGCTTGCCGGAATAATAGGTTCTGCCGGCACTACCGATACAGTTCGTAATACTGAACCTGAGGATGGAAACCGTCCCATATCTTGGACAAACGAAGATACTCGATTCTTATTACAATCGGAGCAAGGTGGGCGCTTTAGAAATGTTCGCGCAAGAGTTCATAATACTAATCGAACTGGAATTCTTTACTATAATACAGGTGGCACAAGAAATCCGACCGCTGCTGCCGATGCCAGAGCTGAACCGTGGTCTGAGAATGTTTATCCTATAACTGCTACGGCAATTACGCCGGCAAAACCGAGATTTCCGGGGACGGGACTTGCTGCTAATGGTCGTTATGATTCTACCGCATTAGGTTTTAGCGGAAATCCAACCAGAACAACTATTCCTCTTGGTTGGAATAGCAACAACGGACCGGCAGCATCTGCATCTGCGTTGCTTCCTTGGACAGAGACGCCAGCCGCTATAGCAGCTACAACTCCGGCTCAAATTCAAGCAGCTATGGCAGCCGCAGCCACAGCCACTAACGCAGCCCAAATATTACCGCCCGGGCATTACAATGGATTTACTTTGGGCTGGGACCCCAAAATTATTAGATTAAGAGCCGGAACATATCATTTTTGGGGTGATGTGTTTTTGGATGGCGAACACCATCGTGTAATAATAGAGCCGGATGCCAGCGGAAGTTATAGAACCACCATATATATAAGCGGGCAATTTAGAACCGGAAACACGGTGCGAATCGGACCTGCTGATTTTGCTAATTTCCCTGCAATAGGGACAGGAACAGTGCCGAACGATTCATTGTTGCGTCGTATTCCCGATGCGGCGAGAGGGCAAATACTTATTGTAGTAGCGGGCACAGGAAGCATTCCGATTGACCGCATAAGAGGACGATCTTCTGCTGCTGTGCATATTGGTTGGCAATCTCGTATTCTTGGAACGCTTATTGTTCCAAACGGAGGAATTTATTTTCAATCAGGGACAAATATATTCGGGCAACTTTTGGCGAATGAAGTTATGTTAAACGAGCGTTTTGACGGCGGAAATTTGATATATGACCCGATTGTGACGAGAAACATCACGGCGACTATACCTGTGAATGGATTTCCGCGCCCACAATGCGGCACAGCGAATTTAAGCCGAAACATTGAAGTCATTTTGACCGAGCCGCTTCCTGCCGGTAGAGGAGCAACTTTAACCTACACGGTTGCTGCCGGAAATGCAACAGGGCATTACACTCTTAATAGCGGTATCGCAACAATTCCTGCGGGCGGCGACAGGGTAAATATTCCATTCACCATAATAGGTGCAAATAATGTACCGGGTGCCCCTAGCAACGGCTGGCACCCCGATGTGACTTTCAACATCACTTTCACCGGATATAATATTACCAATCAAGACCCCACCAATCCGGTAGAAATTGCTTTTGCTAGTACGTATCCGATAACAATTTCAACGGGAACGCAACAATTCCCGCCATCAACTCCGACGTTTGCTCCTGCTCGAACTAATCTTTATACCGGAACAGATGGCACTTTGCGAGGCAGACCAAATACGCAAGGGTTTATATTTGAACGTCCGGGAACAGAAGGTTCCGGAGCGACCGTGACGACTCCACAAACAGTGGGAACGGTTTCGTCGTCCGGTAGCGGTGTAGCTTACGACATTGTTTCGGGAGACCCAAATAATTGGTTTGAACTTAACTCTACTACCGGTGTGATAACAACGACTGCCAATTACAACGCCGATTATGAGAATACGGCGCAACGACAAATAACGCTCGGAATTCGTGCGAGAATAGGCGCTAATCCTGATTGTGTGCGGGATGCGGTTTCAAATGTTACAATAAATATTCTTCCTTGGAATGATAATATAATGACTTTCAGAGGTGCTGGTGAAACTATTCCTTTGACGGGTGTAAGCGGTGATGGGACTACCGGAGTGCCTGTCAATACCGGAGCGGCTACCGCGAGAAGAGGTGTGATAAATGTAGCAATAAACGAGAGCCAAACATTTACTTTTAACGGCAGAACCATCGTTGTCGGTGATTCAGACCAACCCGGCGGCGACAATTTGGCAAAAGTTGTCGGATTATCTACTACGGCACTTGCCGGACAAGGTAATAATATAACCGTTACTAACGGCGGAACTGTAGCGTTTAGCGGTGATAATATTACTTTCACTGCCGCCAATAATATTACGGGATTTGTTAACAACAGAGTCGAAAGGCATTTTTATTATACCATTCGCGACACGGCAACTTACGGATATAATACTGCGCACTTCGACTTACTTGTTCGAGTTAATGTAACGATTAACGCTGTTTCCCGCGCTCAACCTGAACCGCAAAATACGACAATTTATGTTTGCGAAAGAGGACACACAACAATTGGAATTGTCGGACCTGTCGGAACAACGGGTGTATCAGGCGGAGATTGGAGTGTTAGAGTTGAAGATACCGATGTGGTTAGAGGAATGACGGGTTTTGTTTATAGTTTTGTTAATCCTCCGTTTCCTACAGCAACTTTGGGAAGCATTAGTATTCAACAAGGGCGGATTGTTTATACTTTGCCGAATACTTCTATTACGGGAACCACTGCGGCGGCTTTTCAAGATGTGATTAGCTATCAAATAACCAAAGGCAACGGCTTAACGGGAAGCGGAACAATAAATGTCAGAATTCGTCCGGTTAATACAGATGCAATTCAGGTTCAAACAGAGCCGTATATATATACATTCTCTCAAAGCGCCAATAAAACAGGAAATATTTTGAGAGATGTGAGAATAGAAAAGTTGAATAGAGTTTTGCCGATTGGAACTATGGACACTTTGATTGTGAACAACGCGGGCAGTGTCATAACGAGCGAGCAACTTAATTATCGGATTGAAAGAATAGTCGGAGAGCCGTTAGGCGGAGTGGACGGACTTACTCTTTACCCGGACGGAAGATTTGTGTTTGCACAAATTATGCCCGGAACTTATGAATTCACATATCGGCTTCGTGATGTATTTACGCCTGATTTACACACTACGGGTGGTGGTGCAACACTTGTTTGCGCAAATCCTCCAAGCATAGACGTTCCCGGAACTATCAGGATAATTATTACACCGGAAAATACAAATCCTCCGACAGCGCAAGGGGACGTAACAAGCGTGAATGAAAATCAACCGGTTCCGATAAATGTAATAAACCTTGTTGATGACGAAGATTTGCGCAGAGCAGGCGTAAATGAAGTTTTAGATATTACAATTGACCGGCACCCAAACCGCGGAACTGCTGCTGTTAGTGGCGGATATGTTGTCAAAGGAGAACACGGCGGAAGAGTAAGAAATCCGATAATAACATACACACACGGATTGATAGACGGTGAATTTGATTATGAAATAGAGTTCCCGTTTAGAGATACGATAATCTATCGTGTTACCGACAGAGGTTCGGGCAATGACGGATTGAACGGCAGATGGGCAACGGCAATGTTGATAATTGACATAAATCCGGTAAATGATAACGACCCTGTTGCAGTTGATAGCACGATTTCGGTGTTATTTAAGGGCGCCGATAATGAAATAAGAGTGCCAGGGGGTTGTAGCGACAAAGACGAACTTGTCGGCGCAGATTTGGGCAATGGAGAATGGACGCAGGTTTTTGTTACGGATTTCACACCGCTTACATTCCATATAATTGATTCTGTCAGTCACCCCGATATACGAATTAACGGATTGCCGGTTCCTGCCGGCGGCTTGGAAGTCAGCGGCGAAGTAATAGTAGTATTTGTAGCGGCAAATTCTGATATACCATCTACTAATGCTTGGATTGCTTACAGAATTGTTGATGAGCCGGACAATAATCCGAGAATTTCGGAAACGAAGAGGATTACTTTCTTAGCCGTAGAAGGTTCCCCCGAAGTTCCGGGAGCCGGCACGGAAAGCGTTGTAATCAACGAAGACCAAAATACAATAAGCACTTTCCTGTTGCATAGTATTTCCACACCATCGCCGGAATTAGAGTGGATTGCCGACAATGCGAGATTGTGGCGTAATGGAGATACGGTGGCGCTGAATGAATGGGTTAATACGCAATTTGGAAGAGTCAGATTGGGAACAAACGGAAGATTTGAGTATGAACAAGACGGCGAATTCAGGAATTTTAACGGCATAGAGCAATTCTCGCCGAATGCTCCTCACACTCTTACAGACCGCTTTGACTTTGTGGTGCAGTCTCGTGCGAATAATCCTGAGGTTTGGAGTTATGAAAGAAACAGCATAGGAAGAATTAACATTACCGTAAATCCGCGGAATAATCATTCGCCGGTTATACACAGGTATCATTTTGAGGCGTTTGATACAATTCCGTTTAACAAAAACGCCAACAGAACAGTTCTTGTTATAGGCGCTGATTACGGAACTCATAGCGGCGCGAGAATTACCGACACCGATGTCGCGACCAATTTAATGATTACAAATTGGCGAGCTGTCTGCGATGAAACAAGCGTAAGATGTATTGTCACCGATATTCGCGTTGAAATTTTGGAAACGGGAAAATCAATCAATGTGTCTTACACCGGAGAAATGGGAACATTCAGAGATACGGTTGTCGCAAAAATTGCGGTGGAAATTTCTGACCCGACACCTTATTGCCCGCTCGGAACCAATGTTAATGTTGGTTTGGGGGCAATAAATGTAATTCATAGCGTTTGGGATACGATAATCGTCAAGATAATTCCCGTAAGAACTACCGAGCCCAGACCGGTAGATGTAGCACCTTACTACTTGCCTGAAAATGATTTTGTGAATATAACATTGACGGATTTGGTAATAGACGAATACGACCCGCAGCATACAAATTTGCAATTTAGAATAGACAACAGCGGCAGATATTTGACAATCGGCGATTTAACTCCGAACGCAGACGGGTCATACAGATATACTCAAAATGGTTTGGGTATAGAAAGATTTAAGGATTCTATCAGAGTTGAATTTACCATTGACGGCACATTCAGAGAAGCGAATTCTTTCGTGATACCACTTAGAATTTACCCGCGAAACGACGAAAAGCCGCAGATTAACGGCACAAATCCCCGTGTATTCACGATTGACGAAGACCAAATTTTGAATATCGGTGAAGCAAACGGAATTCGTTCGTGGATAACTGATGCAGATATTTATCCTAATTTCGACGAAAACTGGAATTATGTAGCGGGAGATTACCAAAAAGACAGATTGGAAGTTTGGGTAATTGACGAAAATAATTTAGAAGTTGCGGCTGACGGACGGCGTTTTAATACAAATAACGGCTTTTTTGTAATTCGTTCTGACGGCTCGTTTACTTATACACCGACCGGCGATGCGGCGGAAGATGAGATAAGGGTTTTTGTGAAAGATTTTGCTCCTGCCAATCTTCCTTACGGCGGTTCTGGCGAAGAAGGTTTGAGAAGTGATATTATCAGAATAAGAGTGATAATCAACGAACTTCCTTTTGCGGTAGATGATGTGCTTGCCATTAATGAGGGCGCAACAGGCTTTGTAAATCTTATTACCAACAACAGCAACGGAACGGACTATAATCCTGACTCTACAAGATGGATTTTGACTGCGGTAAGAATTATCGGCGAAGCGCAATTCGGAACAATTGCGCCGCTTGAAAACAATGTGTTTACTTATACTAATATTCCAAGTTTGTTGACTGGAACACAAACGCACTACACCGAAATTTTGGAGTACGAAATGATTGCAACTGCGGAAGGCAGAGAGCCCGTTATTACTACCGCGAGAATTACAATAACAATTACGGCGAATCCGCCTACGGCAGATGACAGCAGAGCGTTCTACACAGACGAAAATGCCGATGGAAGAGTAGATAGAGTTACAATTCCGTTCGACAGAGAAATTAATAGGATGGTAACGAATTTTGAAGTGCGTTTTGGCGGAATGACTACTCCGAATGTTACGTCACAATACGCGAGAAACGAAGACGGAAGTGAAAACAGAAACGTAGTGATTTTATCGGGCTTTAATGCTCCCGAAAACACAACGGGTGGTATAATGGGAATCACAATAGAATACACCAACTTTGGTACATCGCAAACGATTTCCCCGACGGACAGAGCGGCGCCGGTTGTAACAAACGCGAGATATACGAGAGTTCCGGGCGGAAACGATACGCTTGTTTTGAGAATGAGCGAGCTGATTAGTGATGAAAATATTGTGATTGCCGACGAAAATTTACCGTTCTATTTTGTAAGAGACCGCGGCGTATTTCCGCGAGATTCTTTCAATATTTCGTTTGAAAGACACTGGTTGTCCGACGGAGAATATACCTTTGTGATAGATTTGAAGGACAGCGCAAAAATTTCCTTGAACGACTCGGTTTTTATAAACTGGGAAGCAACGCCCGTAGTCAGAGATAATTCCGACAACAGGCAAACGAATCCGGCAAACAAGAAAGTGCCGATTTCATTCAGAACGGCAACTCCGATATATTCGGCGACATATTTCAGCAGAAGCAATCCGGCAAACGGTTGGATTGATTTGATTGAAGTAAACTTGGGAATGAGTGTTGAGCAGGACGTTGCGGAAGAAATTGTGAAAGCGCTTGTGCTTAGCAATACGGAACACCGCAGATTTACCAAAGGTGACACAATAACTCTCACGGCAACGGGCTTTAGATTCAACGTTACGGAAGTGAGAAGACACACAGGACCGAATACCGGTTTACTTGCTGAGGATACGGTTTCTATCACAACGCCTCTCGTGCTTAATGGCGGACAACTCACAATAAATCCGAGTACGGTAAAAGCAATCGACAGAGTCGCGCCGGTGATAATAAGAGCGATATACAACTGGGAGAGAATGACCCTTGATGTTGAGTTCAGCGAATCGGTTGCGGAGCATTTGATAACGGAGCGGGACGGAAAGCCGTATTTGTTCTGGGCAAGCAATCCGAGAGTTTCGCGCGACTCAGCCGAATACAAAATGTATTTCAGAGTAACGAATCCGACAAAAATCGGCACAAATGTTTTGAGATACGAGGTTGATTCGACGGGTATTCAATTCCCCGTAAACGGCGACAGCATTTGGATTGATGTAGGCGGAATTATCAGAGATACGGAAGAAAACGTGCAGATGAACAGGACGGTTCGTGCGCCGCTTTTTGTAGAGCCGAAATATCCTGACGATGTTGAGCTGTATATCTTCCCGAATCCGCTTCAAATGGTGAAGCATGGCAAAAGCAACAAACCGAATGTGATAGACCCCCACTTTTTGGAGTTTTACGGATTTGCTCATTTGGGAGTCCAAAACGGTTCCGCAATACTTGTTGATGCGAAAAGTCCCGACATTATCGACTTGAGCGGTCGTGTCAAGATAATAGACCAAACCGGTAATGTCGTTTCCGAGGATATTGAAATGATTACCGGACAGTCCGGACGCGGCACGATTTCCGCAATTGCGATTTGGGACGGCAAAAACCGTTCGGGCAGAAACGTGGGAGCGGCGAGTTACTTGGCGATTATTCAGGTTGAAATAAAATATCGCGACAGCGAAGAGCCGCGTTCTTACAGAAGAATAATCGTAGTGTCGTCAGGGCATCATTAATAACGGAAAAAACAGTAAATAAAAAAAGGCAGCCGGTAATCGGTTGCCTTTTTTAGTTGAATAGCATAAAAAAATTATGCTTTAATTGCATCTGCCGGACAGCAAGCCACGCAAGCGCCGCAGTCGTGGCACTTCTCTGCGTCAATTACGTATATTCCCTCGCCCTCACTAATAGCGTCAAGCGGACATTCCGACACGCAAGCGCCGCAAGATAAACAATCGTCTGTGATTTTGTGAGCCATAAAACACTCCTTTGATAAAAAATTAAAACCGGTTTTGTGCAGGTAAAATATCATATATTCCCGCATTTTGTCAAGTAAAAAAGGTGAAAATCGTAAAATTTTTTACATTGCGCCGGCTTTTAGAACATCGGTCATTGTAAAGCGTTTTCCCTGCCCTTTGGGTCTAACGTGTTTTGCGAGAAAAATCACCGCATCTACAGTTCCTTCGGCATAAATATTGCGTCCGCAGACATCGTGGTGAAATTCAAACGCAACGGTTTTGTCTTGCGATTGCAGGCGGTATGTGTGAAAGGCGTGTCCGTCCAAATAATTTTTCGGCACTCCGAAAGCCAACTGCTCGTCTTCCGTGCGTATTTTTTCTATATCGTCGTAAGAAATCGGTGTAATTCCCGTTTTATTGAAAGTATCTACGATTGCTTTTGCCGTTCCCGAAGTATCCGCTTTGATTTTTTGGTGGCTTTCGACAACCGAAAGTGTGTAATTTTTATATAAATCAGGAAAACGCTCCTGCATTTCTTCAAGCATAAGTTGCAACGCCACGATTTGTTTAGCCATATTCGGCGCAATAATGCAGGAAATTTTTGCGTTATCCGCGTCGTTAATGAGTTTGTTTCTGTCGCCGCCGGTTGTTCCCATAACAAAAGGTAAATCCTGAGTGATATAAAACTCCGCGTTTGAATTTACCGAAGACGGGTGCGTGTAGTCCACCGAAATAAACGGAGAAAATTCGTTTTTCAATTTAGCAATAAAATTTTCACGTTCGCTCGGAAGAATAAGGGCGATTTTTTTCCCGCCGATATTCACTTCCTTTTCGGTAATGTCCGGTCCCGTAAGCGAGTAGGGGAGAACTTCAAGCCCGCGGGCAAATGCTGCTTGCGCAACTTCCTTTGCCATGCTTCCGGGCAATCCGTTTATCATTATTCTATTACCAGTCACTTCGCGGCTCCGGCTGAATATCAATTGTTACTGTCGTCGCAACTTCCGCTTCTCCTTCTGCCACCAAATCCAGTTTGGTTCTCTTGATAATATGCGGCGTAACAAAAATCACGAGGTCGCGTCTTTCGGTTGATTTTGCCTGTCTTTTGAACAAATGTCCTAAAATCGGAATATTCTGTAAAAATGGAATTCCGGTTCGGCTTTCCTGTAAATCATCGCTGGTAAGTCCTGCAATCACGATTGTTTCGCCGTCTTTAACAACAACATTGGTTTGCGCTCCCTGTTCGTGAAGAATTACTCCTCTGTCCGTTATGTCGTAAGACCTTTTGGTGGGTCTTAAATCCAACATAATATCTCCTTGCCCCGTAACAGTGGCTGTAACAATCAATTCTGTCGATGCGTCCACCATGTCTTCCACAGTGTTGCCCGCCTGGTCTTGTCTCAAAATCGGAATTTGGCTTCCCATGAAAATTCTTGCCTGCCTGTTTTCGAGCGTCGTTATTTGCGGCTCTGCTATAACTTCACTGTTGTTGTCTTGCGACAGAAAGTCCATTGTCATAGTAAATGCTTGCTGGTCAAGCACTCCGAAAGTTGCATTTAATGCTCCGCCGACTCCGCCGGGAGTATGTGATATGCTATTTCTGTTGTCAAAGAAACTCCACTGAACGCCCATTCCCTGCTGAGCACCTGCGGAAATTTGAACAATTTTTGCCGAAATCGAAATTTGCAGCATTTCCTGGTCCATTTCGTCAATAAAACTTTTAACCGATTCCACATTTCTCGCCAATTCGTGAACTATAATCGAATTTGTGTGTCTTACCGGCACTATTCGTCCGCGTGGCGACAGTATTCCCTGTATCGGCTGCATCATTTGCTCGGCAGTTGTGTTTTTAAGTTTTACGGTGAACTGCACCAAGTCCTCCAGCGCCTCCAAGTTTCTTGCCGTTTGCGCTTCTCTTATCAGTTTGTTGGTCAAATCACTTTCATCGGCAATAAAAATATAGTTGTCGATAACTCTGTAACTCAAACCCTTCGTATGACAGATAATTTCCAAAACCTCCTGCCACGTTCTGTTGCGAAGCGAAAGAGTAACGTTTTCCGAGGCGATTCTCGAATCCCTTGAATTGATGACAATATCAACCCCGCTTACAGCAGCAATATGCGAAATAACGGACTGCAACGTCGCGTCGCGCCATTCCCATCTTGCAAAAACCCTGTCATTATTTCCCGACGGTAACTGACTGCCGACTAAGCAAACCGGAATGAAGAACAATCCTGTCAAAAGGATACCCAAAAGGTGTAAATTATTCTTTTTCATACTCAACCTGTCCTTGTTTAATTAAAATTCAATTCCATTTCAACCGTATAAGAGAAAGTCGCTTCTCTTAACAGAAACACTACTTTATTCGACTCTATTCTCAAAAGTTTTCCGCTGACGACGGGGTCGCCGATTTTCATGGAAAACGCAATGATTTCATTGTTTCTTCTTTCTTCAAATAATGCCAAGCCGTCTTGCGGGTCATACAAAATTCCCACAAGCGTTAGGTCGTTTATGTTCGGCAACCCTTCTCTTATGAAAGATGTTCTGTCCAACGGCAAAAACGGGTCTCTGCCTTTTCTGTTGTAGGCAAAAACCACTTTCGGAGCGGGAGCAGGCACCGTATCCTGCACTTCAACGACTTCGATTTCGGCTTCGGCTTGCGGAATGTTGTTTACCGTAGCCGGAACAACCGGAACAATCGGAACAATATGTTCATTTGTTTTTACGACGGGATTTTGTGCCGTTCCCTCAACTTTGTTTTCTTCGGCTATTGTTACAAGCGTTTCGTGAATCCACGACTGAACGCCGTTTCTGTTTCTGACGGCATACCATTGTCCTTCTTTTCGCGTTGCCGAAAGCACTTCACCCTGCAAACTTTTCCCTGCAATTTCCGCATCTGCCGAGGGAAGTTGTCTCAAATTTGCCGTATTTACCCTAACTATCAAAGGAAGCGGATTCCTTTGAGAAGGCACACGTTCCCCTTCGGCAAAAACCACGGAACAAAGTAAAATCAATACAATAAATATTTTCATCATCTATCCGTCCCCTCGTAAAGATGAATATGTCGTAATTCGGAAACTGACCTGAACGCTTCTAATCATTTTATCGGCGCTTCTGTCTCCGCCGTATCTTTCAAAATTTTGCAAGTCGGTTGTAAGCGTCGAGCCGGCTCTCACGTTTGTTCTGTCAATATTCACAAGCAAATCGAAATTTGCAATTCGCGCAAAGAAACTCCCTATATTATGATAAGACCCTAAAACCGACATTTCGTAGTGATTTTCAACATAAAATTCTTTTGCAACCGTTCCCGTCGGTCTGAAATTCGTTATGGCAATATATTGCTCCCTTGCAACTTTCGTAATGCTCGTGATGAGTCCGGGAACATCGGGGTTTATTGGGAATATTGCTTCAAGAGAATCCATTTCTTTCTGTAAATTCGCAACATCGACACGCATTTTTTCCAACTGTGGTCTTAAAACCAGAATTTTGTTTAATTCTTCCTGTTTTCTTGTGGTAGTTGCTTTTAATTCGCTTAAATTTCCGCTTTGCGGTTTAATTTGAAAATACCAAATGAGTCCGGCGGCGACAATCCCCAGAAAAATTATCACAGCCGCTCTTTTCGTTTTAATGTCGTTAAAATCCATTTTAGCCATATTTTCCCCGCTTTTTCATTTTTTAAACCTTTAAGCATTTAATCTATGCAAGATTTGTGCCAAAGTGTAAAAAATGCAAAAAAAATAGAAAATTTAACCGAAATATGATAAATGCGGAAAAATTTTCTCGTTTAATTTTAATTTGACTGGGTAAAAAAGTGCTGAATTGTAAAACTTTTCTGTAATCCATTCCTGCCGGCATCTCTTATTTCCACCAAATTAATATTCGTAACCAATGGCGAAGCAGACAATCTGTTCATAAGTTGCCCGACTTCCGCATCTGCCTCGGTCATTCCGTTTATGGTAATCATTCCGTTTTCCGCTTCTTCAATGCTTGTCAGCCATGAATTTTCGGGAAGAACATACGCATACAGTTCAAGTGCATTAATCCATTTAGCACGGTTAACGTTTATTGATTTGAGCCCTTCGACTTTTATTTGCATTTCGGCTTGTTTCTGTTCGAGCGTTTTGATTTCCGCCTGAATGGTTTTATTTACTTCAATTTCTCTCTCAAGATTTGAAATATTCACTTTTTCCTGTGCGACACGCGAATTTACCGCATTAAGCCAAATAATTGCGGTGATAATAAGTCCGAGTGAAATCAAAATCGGAATGATAATGCTTAGATTTATCGAAAAATGCTTTTCTCGAACAACATATTCTGCCGGAATAAGATTTATTTCAATTCTTTCTACCATAAATTATGCTCCCCGAAGCGCCAGCCCAGTTGCGATGGACAAAAGCGCCGCAAAGTTTGAAGTGTCCACATTGTTAAATAATTCCGAATCGTATTTCAGGAACGAAAACGGATTAGACACGCTTACTTCAATGCCCAGGTGATGTGACAAAAACGCCACCAAACCGGGAACATAAACCCCGCCGCCGCAAACAACAACCTTTTCAACCGAATTGTCGCCGGAATCCTTGCGGTAATATGAAAACGCCATATCAAAACTTGAACAGAATTCTTCAAACGAAAATTGCAAAGACGCCTGAATGTCGTCAAGCGAAATACCCTCGACACGATGTCCGAGCATAATTGAGGTTGCTTGTCCGAAATCGATTTTCAGTTGCTTTTGCAAAGTTTTTGTAATGTATTCTCCGCCGATACTAATATCTCTTGCGGAGTGATAAAGTCCGTCCTTAATAAACAGAAGGCGGCTTCCGTGGTGTCCGATGTCCAAAAGGATAAGGGTTTCCGGGCTTTCTTCCAATTCGCTTTCTTTCGCGTAGCAGTTATTGAATGCGTAAGAACTTACATCAACAATCGTCGGACGCAATCCCGCTTCGTAAAGCGCGTCGATACACATTTGCATATTCGGATTTTTTGCCGCGACAAGCAAAACCTGCATTTTCTTTCTTTCATGGTCTTTGCGCAGGATTTTGTAGGAAATCGTAATATCTTCAACATCAAACGGACTTCTTTGCGTTGCTTCCCAAAGAATTGTTTCTTCGACATTGTCAAAATTCTCAAATGAAAATTCGATTTTATCGCTAAGTATGCCGGCTGTTCCCATTGAAATAACGACATCAACGATTTCGGGGTCGCATTGGTTAATTAACTGCGTTACTACATTGATAAAGGTTTCTTTTTCCTTCACAATGCCGTTAACAACAACTCCTTCCGGCATATCTTTTACGCCGACAGCGGTTAGACGTAAATTACCGTCTTCTTTTTTCAGTTCGACCAACTTTATCGCTTTGCTGCCTATGTCGAGCCCTACACTGTAGTTGGTTCTTTGTTTTTTGCTTAACAACGCCATCTTTACTCTCAATCAAAAAACTTAAGTTTTATGACCTGCACAACCATAAATATAATATAATTGGCAGAGAAAATGCGGAAAAATGTGAAAAAAACTAAATTTAGTCGGCTCTTACCCAATTTACAGAGTCAGGACTAACAAAAAGCATTCTCATCAATTGCGAATTTGTCTCATTTGCAAACGTTCCCACGGACACTATTTTTATCTCGATGCTGTCTGTCGAAATAGTGTCTTTGGTAACCGTTACCGAATATTTTCCGCCGTCTTCGGTTTCGCCTGAAATATTTTGAAGCGAATCAATCATAAACACAAATTCCCCTTCGGGTGACACAGATACCGGTTTTTGAATAACCGTCTGAAAACCGAAGTTGGCTGATTGAAGCGCCATTCTTTGCGCAAACTGTGTTTGTTCATTGGTTTTTCCCACAAAATGAATTATAACAAAAACCACGGTAATCATGGTTGCAATAATCACTGCCAATTGAACTTTGAACGATAACTTTACCATATAAAACTCCTATCCGAGTTGGATTCTTTCTCTTTGTTTTTCGTAAATAAATTTTACTAACCGCTCAATATCGCTTTGTTTCGGGTTGTAAAACACTACTCTGTGCTTATAAAATACGTAATGCCCGCTTTCCTGTGCGGAAACTGATATGATTTTTCCCTTCATTGCGAATTTTTGTTTTTGAAGAGTCGTTGAAAAAATTGCAATGTCATCTATTCCGAGCGGGACATTCGCGTTAAAGGACAGTCCTCCTCCGCTGATGTCGCAGAGCACCGTATCTTCTAAAATTTCTCCTGCGGCAGGCGTTGCCTTTTCGTCCGTTCGCTTGATAATCCGGCACTGAACGGGCGTGTCTATAAAAATTCTCGCGTATTTGCGGGCTTGGTGTCTTTCAAGAGTGATTGTGTGGAAAAACGAAATTGTTTTTTCGCCGGTATTGATAGAGTGAATATCTAATTCCGCGCAATAAGTTGCATCTTGCTGGCGTGTGAATTTTACCGTGGCGCTGCTTTTTATCTTGTCCTGCGAATAAAAATCTTCTACTTCAAGGTCTTCCGCCTCAAAATATATCTCGTTATTGTTCAAAACCCGCATTTTTCTGCAGTTTGCGTCTTCCGGCGGAACACTGACTGAAATTATTTGCCCCAACTCAATGTTTCTGGTGGACTCCAATGCTTTTTCGGCGATTAGTTTGTTGAAGCCGAGTTTGCGCCGTATGTTAGAAATCATATTGGCGTTGTCTTTGGCTCTCTGGCTGTCCGCACCGAATTTTTCGATGAGTTTTGACATTTCCGTATCGACGGCGGTTTCAAAAATTACAAGCGAACCGAAAACATCGGCGAGCATTTTGGGAGCGACAGCCCAGGTAATACTTTTGAGCATTGTTTGTTCGGCAATGTTGAGGTGCGTATCTTTTACTCTTTCGTCGAATTTGAATACCACATATTCTTTTATGCTCTCTCTTCGGATTTTTTCCTGAATGATATATGTAATTATAATGGTAACAAACGCGAAGAATGCTATCAGAACAACGGAATAAACAACCGCGTCGGAATTTCCCGTCCAACGAAAACGTTCAACCGCATCGTTACCGCCCGACGCAAATGCAGCGGAAAGCAGCAGCAACGGAAAAAGAAAACTAAGAGTTGTAAGCGTCAGTTTGAACACCTTTGGTATCCTCCACTCTTTTCATAAGTAATATTCGCATGGCTTGGCATCTTTCAAAGTCCTTCGGCAGAACGAAAATTTTACCGGCGATAAAGGCGCAGACAACAATAAAAAGTGTTGAAACCCATTCGCTTGTAAATAAAATATCTATGATATTCATAGCAACTGCCCCCGTTAAATGTTCAATAATCATTATAATTATCGGTCATCTTCGTCAAAAATACAATATTTTATTGTGAATAAGGGAAAAAAGTTGAAAAAAACAAGTTTTTTCGTTTTCGTTACTCACAAATTCTTAAATTTCTCGCTTGCCGAATAAAGCGTTCCGACGCGAACGCAAATTTGATTGTTTTCAACCGTTACCTCGCCTTTTGCAAGCAACTTTCCGTCAATAAACACATCTACCGCTTCTCCCGAAAGACGATTGAGGCGCACAAGTTTACCCCTTTTAAGTTTGAGCAACTGTCGAATGCTCATTTTGGTTTGTCCGAGTTGCACCGAAATACCCAGCGGAACATCAAGCAACATATTCATTGAATTGGCAGGCATAACAAACTCCTTGTCAAAATGACGATAAAATTTCTTTGTAAAAAGGCATCAACGCTGCTCCGAATGCCGCTATTATTAAAATACCAAGCGCCATTACCAATATTATCGGAACAATTACAAATAACATAAATACTTTTAATGCGGAAACGTTATGAACCGCCGAAAGTCCGAAAATTGTTGCCCTTACCGTGAAAATGGTTGTCGCAATCCAGCCGACGACCGGCACGACCATAAAAATCGCCCCCGCATAGGAATACGCGAGAACTTTGAACGTTTGTTTGAAGTTAGACCTTTTGGGGCAGAACAAAAATATCAAACTGTGATAGAGAAAAGTGTTTGTATATAATCCGATAATTACCAAAAGCGGTAAAAAAACAAACGAAAGAATCGCCGATGTCGCTCCGATGTAGAATCCCGTTGAAATTACGTAAGGAAATAACGAAGCGCAAAGAACAATTATCGCGAAAACAATCGCTTCTTTAACCGAATTATCCTTCGACATTTGGGTCGAAAAGTACTCGTAAGGGTTCTTAATTATTGCCAAAATAATTGAAACAAATTTGTCCAACATAATAAATTTACCTCGTTTTGCAGTTTTTAGTTGTTTTCCATACACTAAAATAATTATTTTTACTAACGAAAAAGGGAATTGCGGAAGGAAAATAGAAAAATGGTGCGAAATTCAATAATTGTAATTACCATAATTTTGACGGTATTGGCTACCGTTTCGGCTCAAACAGAGAATCTTCATTATACTTTGGCGAAAGAATATTTTGCCAAGGGAAATTATGATTTGGCGATGGACGCCTACAAAAAGGTGCTGACGGCGCACCCCGAACATTACGAGTCGTATTTGGCGCTCGGCGACATTTACAGAATACAGAGAAATTTCGCGCAGGCGGAGTTGAGTTATCAGAATGCGTTGAGATACGCCGCGAACGGAACCGATGCGCAAAAAAGATTGGCGGACTTGTATGAGGCGACCGGACGAAAAGATGAGGCGCTGAAAACATATCGCGAGGCGTTGGTCGGAGCGAATCAGGCGCAAAGAAGCGATATTAACGCGAAAATAAACAATCTTTTGGGACGAGAAGCCGCGACGACACCGCAAACGCCCGCGCCGCAAACAGCGGGTCCTGCGAGAGCCGCGAGAGCCGCGAGAGCGCCGATTGTTCCGTCGGCTACGGCAAAGACGCTTTTGGATTCGGCGGTTTTTTATTATCAGAGCGGAGTCAGAAACGGCAATAACGAGCATCTTAACAGGTCGCTTAACTTTATAACGAGAGCGTTGCGGGAGACCCCGGGCTATCCAGCGGCGTTTTATTATGCGGGACTTATTCGCAGAAGATTCGGGCAAAACGAAAAGGCAAGAATAAATTTTGAGCGGGCGATTGACGACCCGGAATGGGGTTTTAACGCGCACTTTTATTTGGGAAGAATTTACGGCGACCTGAAACAGTATGAGCGGGCTATCGGAAATTTGGAGATTTATATTTCCAAAACCGACTTTGCGCAGGGAAAAGTTGAAGCGCAAAATTTGATTAACACTTACAGAAGATTAATGGAAGCGGAACTGGCTGCAAATCCGCCGATTGACATAAGGGCGGTGGCAAGAAGTGAGATTGCGGAAGAATTGTCTGTGCTTCCGCCGCTGGCGCCGCTTAGAGAAATTGAGATAAGAATCGGGCGGCACCTGACTATGGCGATTGTGGACAGCACGACGAACGAAGGGCAGGATTTGCTTGTGGGCGTGCGGCTTTTCAACAACAGGGAATACGACAGGGCGATTGACGCATTCCGCAGGGTAATCGAAAAGTACCCCGGAAGACCGACAGCGGGAATTGCGGTGTATAACATCGGGGTTTGCATGTTTCAGTTGCGGAATTGGGAGGGAGCGGTCAGAGAATTTGCGAATTACATGAAC
>Ga0209737_10001262_pt1 | contig 18459 bp, 10 predicted proteins | sample TergutCu122P3_FD_187284 | JGI IMG/M metagenome (GOLD analysis project Ga0209737, IMG submission 187284) | Cubitermes ugandensis P3 segment gut microbial communities from Kakamega Forest, Kenya - Cu122 P3 (SPAdes) (version 2) | ecosystem: Host-associated > Arthropoda: Insects > Digestive system...
TAGCGCGGAAGTAATCTCCCGCGCTAAAAATCTTATCTCATTACTCTTTCAACACTTCCGTCGTCAAAGCGTATAATAAATATCCCGCTTTGCGGTTCTTGACCAAGCTTTACTCCCATGATGCTATAGAACGCTACAGGTACTCTGTTTATATTGATAATCGGGTTTGAGGTTTGTCCGCTTAGCTCAACACGGATAGCCGGACTTGTAAAAGCTGTCCACACTGCTGAACCTGCTGCATTGAGCTCTTGAGCTTGCATGCGAATAAACCAAACACCCTGCGCAAGGTTGACAAAGCTTGTTTCAAACTCTTCGGGCACTACATCTCTTTGAATTCTCCCCATCAATGGAAAATTATCACTTTGCGATAATTGGATGCGGAACATTCTTGAAACTTGCTCTTCCCAAACCACAGTAATACTCGTTCCACTAATTTGCTCTCCCTCGGTGGGCGATAATATAGTAGGCACAGGTACTTGTCCGAGCATAAGGTCGGTGGTAAATCGCACATGCGACGAGTTGGCATGAATTGCACCCAAACTTCCGCGTACACGCACGAAATAAGTTGTTCCAATTCTCAACTGCATATTTACAGCATGCGATGTATTATTCGTGAAAAATTGATAGATTATTCCACTTGCAGTGAAGTCATTGTTTGTTGAAATTTCTAATACATAATTTGCACCTTCGCCTAAATTCATCCATGAAATTTCAGGCTTGATAGCTACGCCTGTTTCCAGATTTGTGGGTGAAATTATTGAAAAGTTTTCTCCTGTAAACGAATATACTGCCGAAATGGTCGGTTCAGCATTCACTGCCATTGCGACCACTCGCCAATAATAAGTTACACCTCCGCGAATATTGCCCTGTCTGCCCATATTAAAATATGGCGAAGTAGTTTCGCGCGAAACAACCGGATTTGTAAAGTCGGCATCCAATGAAAGTTGCCATAAATACTTGTATGCGCCCTCAACTGCTTCCCATGTAAAGAAAGATGGAATCACTACATTTGTTGCTCCATTTGCCGGAAAAGTAAGTGTTGCAGGTGCAATGGTTGTAGTTGTGCCACCTAAAGTACGCGGTGGGAACAGATTGCCGAAACGGTCGAATACTGCTACCGCAATGGTGTGCGATGCTGCGCTTACACCTCCGGGCAGACGAAAGTTAGGAGTATAGGACATTCCTACTAAATAACGTGGCGATGTAAAAATACCCGCATTTCCTGCACTTGCATTTGGAACTGCATAAATTGCAAAACGCAGACCGCTAAATGGTGAAGGAAAAATGCGTGTATCGGCATTCGTGTAAGTCCAACTTAGGTTTTGACCTGCCAAAGTCAGGTTTTGCACCAAACCTTGAATTGGTGCTTCTTTCCAACCAAAATTTGCCGTCAGAGCATGGTTTTGAAACACATTATTTCGCAATGCGGTATATACACCTCGCGAATGACCGCTACCATCGCGGAATAATACAAAGCCGGGTGCATCGTTCAAATCTTCTGCACGGTTTGTTTGTACTTGTCTTACCATTTCAGCAGCAGTATTGGCGGCGTTAACATTCGCCATAGTTGCTGTATTGCTCGAGAAAAAATGCCTTCCGAATTGGTTCGAAACTTCTGCCCACCAATTTGTTATTGCACGATAAGGATTGGAGCCATGAGTGTGTTCCCAATAAATTTGCGGCGACATATAATCAATCGTCCCACGTTGCAGCCAAGTAACCGGATCACTATGAAGACTCGACCATTGCCAATCGCTTCCTGGACAAGGTCTTCTAAGCTCACGCTCAACATGGTAATGATGCGGAATATTGGATCCCATTGCAACACCTGCCGGACTAATTCCCCATTGTACCCAAGGTGCCGTTTGCAAAATTATTTCTTGTACATCGGCAACCATCATGTGAATTTGCTCGCGACGCCAGGCGGCTCTTCCTGCAGAAGTGTCAGGAAATCCCCAAGGATTATATAAGTCAAATTCGCGTTGGTCCATTGCATTGGTTGTGTTAGCAACATAAAAATAATCGTCGAGAATAATACCATCTACATTGTAGTTCAAGAGAATTTCTTCTACAATGTCCACAATTCGCTGACGCACTTCGGGACGTCCGGGATTTAGAATTCTGGGGTGCGTAGTACCAACATGTCCGTAGTCCAACAACCATTCGGGTGCCTGTTGGTCATAATCGAGCGGATGCGTACCAAAAAATCCGGGTGCTGTTGTGTAGCGGTAAGGATTTAACCAAGCGTGTACTTCCATGCCTCGCGCATGTGCTTCCTCAATAATCCAACCCAATGGACTCCAGCCCGGATCGGCACCACGAACGGAAGAAATCCATGCACTCCAAGGTTCGAAGCTCGAACGGAAAAATGCATCAGCCATCGGACGCACTTGAAAATAAATGGTGTTAAAGTTTGCAGCCTCCATTCTATCAATGATAGTTCTGAGCTGATTTTGTTGTTGTGTACGAGCTGTAGCACGCGCTGCTTCGTTGGTAATAGTTACACCATCGGGTGCGAAAGTAGGCGCAGGCACTCTAACGCTTGGCCAATCCAGTGACCAGGCTGTGGTTAGCCATACCGCACGCACCTCGCGTTTGGGTGCTTCGGCAAAAATACTTGCTGTTGAAAAAACAGCGATAAGTGATAATAGTAAAATTCGTTTCATTTTTTTGAGAATCAAGAGTCAAGAACCAAGAAGCAAGACTGTTTTGTTTGTAAATATTTTTCTAAAAATCCATCAAGAGTCTTGAATCTTAGATCTTGGTTCTTGATTCTTGACTCTTGATTCTGTTTATTATTTTGTTCTAAACACACGTACTTCCGAAATAGAAGGTTCTGCATTGGCTCGGATCGAAATCACTCGCCAATAATAGGTTGCACCGGATTGAATACCGCCTTGTAGATCGAAGTTGAAATATGGATTCACTGTTTCGCGCGAAGCAATGGGCATTGTAAAGTCGGCATCATAAGCCAACTGCCACACATATTTATGTGCACCATTGGGTTCCCAAGTGAATATTGCATCGCGTGCTACTTGCGCATGTCCCTGAATCGGCTCGTTCAAATTTGCCGGAGCAATGCTCGTAAGTTTTCCGCCTACGGTACGCGGCGCAAACAAATTGCCAAAACGGTCGAATACCGCAACACCAATTACATGCGAAATAGAGTTTATTCCTGCAGGCAAGGTGAAATTAGTTGTATAACTTATGCCTACCAAATAACGCGGTGAGCTAAAAGCATCCGGTGCGTGAATATGACGACGTGGCACTGCATAGACAGCGTAACGAACGTCAACACGCGGGTCGGTGCTGGTGTAAGTCCAGCTTACATTTCTGCCCGATACACGCAAGTTTTCTACCAAGCCTTGCATCGGAGCTTCTTTCCAGCCAAAATTTGCCGGCAATGCCGGATGTCTAAACAGATTTTCTCTCAAACCACTATACACGCCAAGCGTATGGCTGTTTCTTTCGCGGAAAAGTACAATGCCGGTTACTCCGTTGCGGTCTTCGCGGCGGTTGATTTTTGTTTGTCGCTCAATTTCAGTCGGAATGTGAATTTCTCCGAGTGTGGCTGCAAAACGGTATGCGAAAGTATTTGTATTACTCGTAAATAAATGTCGTCCGAATTGGTTTGCCACCTTCGACCACCAAGTGGCTATGGCTTCATAATCAGTATTTTCGCCCGAGCCTATGGGCCAATAAATTTGCGGCGAAATATAATCGACCGTACCACGTCTGAGCCACATTACCGGATCACTGTGAAGGGCTTCAAACTGCCAATCGATGCCGGGTGAGCGTGTAATGCCGTGATCTTTGATAATTTCTTCGGGAATATTTCTACCCATTACCACTCCAGCCGGACTAATACCCCACTGCACCCAAGGCGCAACATCCAAAATTCTTTGTTGCACTTCGGCTACCATCAGGTTTATTTGCTCGCGACGCCATTCGTGTCTGTCGGTAATTCCGTAAATCGGATATGCATCAAATTGTGCTTGATCCATTTCGTCGGTAGTGCCGGTTTGATAAAAATAATCATCCAATACAATTCCATCCAAATTATAATTACGAATCAGTTCTTCAACAATATCCGAAATTAAATTGCGTACTTCCGGAATGCCCGGATTTAATATCATACTGCCTTCGTTATGGCGACCAATACCGGTATAATCGAGCAACCAATGCGGATGCGTATTTGAAAAATCGGTTGGTATTGGAGTGAAAGTTCCGGTGGACGAACGATAACGATATGGATTCAACCATGCGTGCACTTCCATGCCGCGTGCGTGAGCATGATAGATAATAAATTCGAGCGGATCCCAACCCGGATATACGCCACGCACATGTCCTTGTCCGTTTTCGTTGGACGAAAGCCAATGGCTCCAAGGCTCAAAACTTGAGCGGAAAAAAGCATCAGCCATGGGACGAACTTGGAAATAGATTGTGTTGAAGTTTGCCGCATACATTCGTTCTACGATATTCAGCAATTGGTTTTGTTGCTGTGTACGAGCTGCTGCACGTGCTTCTTCGTTGAGAATGGTAACACCATCTGTATCAAATACCGGCGATGGTACTCTTACGCTTGGCCAATCCAATGCCCAAGCGGAGGTAAGCCATACGGCACGAACTTCGCGTTTAGGTGCTTCGGCTTGCAATGCAGCAAAAGAAAAAATAGCAACGAGCGAAAGAATGGTAAATTTTCTCATTGTGTGATTAATTAATGTAAAACGGAGGCGGGCTTTGCCCGCCTCCGTTTTACATTTTATTGTTTTCTTAGAAAAGTTGTCTTGGTACATTATTGAACGAAACACCGGTAATACCTTCGAGATCGTAAATAACATACTCAATTACTTGATTTCCGGGCAATGAAGCATTTACACGCATCAAACCGGGACGCAAAGCGGGATTTCCTGAACGGAAACCGAAATACACATTACCGGTTGCTCTATCCAATGCAAGTTGTGGAATACCAATTAGTTCGAGTCCAGCAGATCCTTCATTCGGAAGACCACTTGGAGTAGTTTCTCTAATCGTTAAGTTTTGACCTGCCGGAATGCCTCTAACCGGATCTGCTGCAGTCGTTAGTCTGAATGGTGTTAGACCGGCAACTGATGTAACTGTTTCAATTTCTGCAAGAGTCGCACGGAATATGCCTGAAAATGCCGCCGTACCAATTGTGGTAAAATATAATACTTCGTTAATATCATCCCACATCATAGCTCTGATTGGTACACCTTGCAGTGCTCTTCCTGATGCCGGCGGCGGACAAGCCTGCGGACCGCAGAAACGAATATCTGATTCTCTGAAACGGAAAATACCATGAGTTGCGTTGAAAGTTGATTTGCCCCACCACCACACATCGCCTAAGCGGAAGAAAGCACTATTTACAGCACCAAAAGAGATACCATTACCATTCCAACCGGTGCGGTCGTTTGCCACAAATCTTGGGAAATTATTCATGCTGAAAGTTTGTACTTCATCACGCGCAGTAAGCGGAATACGGGCAATACCATTGTTTCTATCGGAATAATACAAGTATTCACCAAGAATATAGCCAAAAAACGGGTCGTTGAAAGGGTGTCCGTCATTACGCACTACCGTTGCCACGGTATTACCATCGGCAGACATTACGCGGATGCGTCCATCACCGCCTGTATTTCCTGCGCCATCGCCCGGAACATTTTCAAATGTAAAACGTAACCCTGCATCCAACATGAACAATTGGTTACTCGGCTCGTGGAAAAGAATGTTAAATGGCGTTCGTCCGGAGTTAATTCCCATGTCAAAAGGATAGATTGAAATATCCGGATTAGGAACTGTTGGAACTTTGAGTGCCAAGATATTTTCGTTTCGTAGGGCAATGTACAAAGTCGGAGCTGGAACATTCAGTGCAACTTGCACATTCACGCTTCCTTCTTCCAAGCGGCGGAAAGGACCACCGTCAACCGACAAGTCAACTGTAACTCGTACTTGCTGTGAACCTACAGCAGCGAATGTAAATCCTCCGTTTACAAACGGATCATCTCCTTCAAAGGTTGTAACTACTTCACCTGCCGGATTTCTTGTTCCGGGAGGAAAATGCCAAGTTTTTATCGCTACCATACCGGGTATCGGCTGTGGTACTAAAGTTTCGATCTTTACAGGCGTATTCAATACTTCGATAATGCCATCGGGATGGTCGCTTGGCAACACCCTCATAATCGGCACAATGTCGTTAATCAAAATTGGCTGTGTTAGGCTTTCACCATCAACGGTAAGTGTAACTCGATACAAACCTGCTTCTTGAAAATTGTGCGTAACCACATTGCCGGTAGCTGTAGTGCCATCGCCAAAATCCCAATGAGCCGGTCCTGTTAAAAAGGAAGTATTTCTAAACTCAACCGTTGCATGTACATAAAAGTCAATTTGATAGTTTGGGTCAATAATTCTGTAGGTAAATGCTACATCCGGAGTTGGCAAAACATGCTCCTCCGGCACAAAGTCGTAACAACTTACCGCAAAAAATGCGACAAAAGCCATCAGTAAATACTGCTTAATATATTTCTTTGTTCTCATATTCTAAATTTTTTACTAATCATTTTATAAGTTAGTTTACCTCATTACATCTATTTGTATGGTTCGTGTTGTAGAGAACACTCCACGTGTATCATATATTCGCAGATGTGCATTGATTTGGAAATCGCGCGAATAGGTTACATTGTAACCATCTGCACGCATGACCAACTGAGCGAAGGTTACTGTATTAAATAACTCACGGATAACCGCCGGTGGATTGGTTGTTCTTACCACTCCGTCAACAATCACATCATCAGGGAAGTGAATAAGTTTGTTGTTTGGGTCAGTCCAATCCAACTTAGGCAGACCTGTTTCGGGGTCAATAATCGGTAGATTGGTTTCAGGGTCAATCTGTGGTGTAAATACAATTTGCGACGAATCTCTATAAACATTAAAGTCGGCCAATTCCATCAACTGCAAATTGGTAACCAGCATGCGCTGATAGTCGGCAAAACGCATGGCACCTTGTAAGCGAGTTTTGAAATTTGCCATAAAGTCATCGCCAAAGAGTCTTTTCATTTGAAGCGAATCTTGATGGTTGAAAGTTTCGGGTTCCCAGCTAAAGGGCGTGAGCGTATTACTTACAGGAAAGGTATCCCACATCCAATAAGCACCAACGGAGTCGCTCCACAAAGTGGGAGAGTGAGGGATGCTGTGGATCATTTGTGAGATACGCACTTCGCGCGCGCTTCTAACATTGTTCGTTGCGGTAAAGCCGGGAACATGGCGCGAACTAACCGAAGTAACTTCAATTTGATATACATTGTACCAAATCTCCACTCGGTCAATTTTGGCACCCGGCGCAGTAGTATAATACTGTACGTCAAATCCCATTTCACTACCTGCTCTTACTGCGCTACTTGCCACTCTCCAAAACGATTGTGGACCAACGCTGCCGGTAATTGTATTGTCGTTAATAAAATCGTGCTTTGCACATCCTGTCAGCATCATCATGCCGACAAGCAAAGCCATTGCTATATATTTTATTGTCTTCATATTTAATTTTTTTTTAAGATTAAAAATTGAAAATTGAACTTTTTAGTTCTCATTTAAAAATCTCAAATTGCTCAATTTTCAATTTTCAATTTTATTATTATTTATCTCCATTCAACCGGATTAGAACTAATTGCTTTTCCGCTGGTGTTAAACTGCCAAATCAGGCGATTTCTTACCCAGTCGGGCACTACTTCGTTTCCAACCATTGCACCAATGCGGTTTAGTTCGCGACTATTGAAACGCGGCTCTGTTTCGGGGTCGTAGTTCAAACGATTTACCCAAGCATTGGGCGAGTTAACCGCAAATTGTCCACCGAAATTATCGGGCGTACCCCAAACAGCTACCCACAAGTTTGCAGGGCGACGTAAGGCATAACGTGCTGTAAATCTTCCCGGAGCAAGGTCGGCTTCCAAAGTGTGGTTTCCACCATCGTGAAGTCCTGTAACTAAGTAAACAAATATTCCTGCGGGCGAAGATGGAGTTACATACATAATACCATTTGTCGGGCTGCTAAAATTGTAGCGACGCATATCTGTCCACTGCTCGGGCTGCAAATACATGGCAATGTGCTTTTGTTGCATCAAAGTTGCGATGGTAAATTGTGCTGCACCCGGCATACGTACTGCCCAAAAGCGATCGAATTGAGGGCGTTGCTGAGCTGTAAATCTTTCTGGATCAATTCCCCAACGTTGCGTCATGTTGTACAAAACGGCTTCGCGAGTTGTTTCGAATGCTGCATTAATATTACCACTCCAATATTCAGCCTCTGCGCGGATAAACAACAATTCTTCGTGAAGCATCAATGCATTGTAGCCGGTATTGGTTGTAAATGGATTGCTTGCTCCAAGTCCTCCTGCAGTCATATCCGGGAAAGCAACTGCTGGCAAACCATCGAAACCTGAATTAGCGTGAATCTGACGAATGAAAGTTTGATTATCGTGTACGCGTGCTGTCATCATGCGTACTGCACGTGGATCGAGTGCTTGTCCTGATCTTGCGGACGGAACTCTATTGTAATTGCCCAGCAAAGCACCGAAGAATGTAGTTGGTACCGAACTCGACATGCGGTTTCCGCGACTTTCCCATCCGTTGATAATTGGTGCCGACGGTCCCCAAGGCGAACTGTGCGAACCCGGACCTCCTAAAAACTGGAAGCGTGGTTCTGTCCAACTTGGGTGGTTTAATGCTTCATCGGCAAAGTTAGCAATGCGACGAGCATTTTCGGGCGTGTTGAGCAGTGTAACGTTTTGTCCGCGATGTGTGATTTGCATTGCGTTTCCATCTTCGCCTCTCATACCATTAGGCAATACACGCAACCACAAACGAGCGCGAAGAGCCATTGCAAAAGCTTCCCACTTTGCCATATCGCCACCATAAATAAGGTCGTTTCGGTAACTAAGTATTGGATTTCTGAAATAATTTGTCCAATTTGGGTCAGCAAATAAATCCAACAAATCTTCTACCTCTTGAAACAGCCAAGTAAAAATGGCTTGCTGCGAATCGTATCTCGGTGTAGCCGATGCATTGATATCCATCAAAAAGGCTTGGAAATGCGGCATGTCGCCAAAAGCATCTACTGTAAGCAAGGTTGACATTAATCTAATGGTGCGACCAATCAAGTAAACATTTCTCGCTCCTTCGTCCAAAGCTCTGTCCATCATCATACGGTTGTTGGTACCAATGTCGAAGAAATGTCTTCTCCACATCGGATGACGGTTCATTTGCTGAAAGTCCCAACCTCCACTGTACGCCAACGAAGATCGTGGGTTTACATTTGAAGTGGTTAAGGTTTGCGACAAATATACTGCATATTCAGCGTGGTCGTAAACAATTGCCTGCGCAAAGAAAATAAGCGGCGGCAATGATTGCTCTATCGTAACGGCTATCGGTGCATCCCTGTCGTAGTTAACATCTAACCACCCTTCGCAGGAAGAGAACAAAAATAGCATTGGTATTGCCAAGAATAATATTTTAATTTTTTTCATATCTGTATATTTTTAATTTGTTGCGTATTAATTAAAACGTAGCTACTATACCAAAATTGAAATTTCTTGTTAGTGGCGACGGGAATTCTTCGATACCGGCAGAACCTGTACCACCCGCTGCTACGTTAGCATTTATCATAGGCGATTGACCTGTGTATCGTGTCAACATAAACACATTACTTGCTGTAAACGACAGACGCAATGATGATAGTTGCGACACATTCAAATGAGGCGCAAGGTCATAGCCCAAGGTTACGAAATTCAAACGAAGGAACGTACCATCTTCCAAGAAATTGGAACATACAGTCCAAAGTGTGTTAGTAATCGTTTCTTGGTCAAGTGTAATTGGTCTTGTGTTGGGTGTAAAAGAACCGTCGTCTTGACGTACTACACCATCAAATACAACCTGACGTCCGCGATAATGCTCCAACATTGGATGCTGTCCGTTGCTTATCATACCGCGTTTGGTTAAGTTTACAACTTCACCGCCCACGCGTCCATCAAACAAAAACGAAAGATTGAGACCTCTGAAATTGAAATTATTAGTCAAACCGCCCGAGAACATTGGTTCGCGGTTTCCGATATACAAACGGTTAAACGGGTTGATCAATGGGAATCCTGTGTTTCCGTCAACAATTACCTGTCCGGCTTCGTTGCGCAAATAGTCAGTACCCAAAACACCTGTGGTCGAACCGCCGAGAACTGCTGCAGTAAAGATTGTTCCCCACTGTCCTGAACCCGGAATTTCATTAATCTCATCCGGCAAACTCATTACTTTACCGCGGTTGAAACCAAGATTAAGACCTGCTGTCCACGAGAAATCTCTGCCTCTGATAATATCTTGGTCTAAAGTCAATTCCATACCGTGATTACGGATAGAGCCTTCATTGCGTGTTTGTAAAATATGTCCCGAAGCAGTCGATACACGAACTGTTACAATTTGGTTGTTTGAAGTAACATTGTAGTATGCAAGGTCTAAGCGGGTTCTGCCGCGGAAGAAACGAAGGTCTGTGCCAATTTCCCACGAACTCGAAATTTCGGGTTGCAAGCCCCAGTCGCCCGTTGAGCGAGTTGGGTCAATTACGAAACCTCCGCCCGGGAAATCCATTGTGCGGAATCGACGGTCGTAAATAGCGCGTGGCGCATCGGTTCCTACTTGTGCCCAGTTTCCACGAAGACGTCCGAAAGTAAAGGTATCGCTGGCAATGTCAAATAATTCGGTGAATAATACACCACCGGTGATAGACGGATAGAAAAACGGGTTGTGGTTAATGGTAGAAGACCAGTCCCAACGTCCGGTTACACTCAAAGAAGCGATTCTGCGCCAGTCGGCACGAATTTCACCGAAAGTACCCACTGTGCGGTAAAGTGAACCGCGCGTTACCGAACGGTCGCTCGGCAATATCCTTTCCGGATCGGTGTTCTCGAAACTGAATGTACCCGGCATCAAGAAACCGCGCCCTGTAAGTGATTGACTTATTTGGTCTCTCATTTGCATATCGGTACCCGCCATAAATCCAAGTTGAACATCTTGTGGCAAATCAATTGTATAATTAGCCATAAGACTCGAACGGAATGTTGTAGAACGCGAAGATGATTGCGTAATACGACCAAAAGCACTTCCAAATTGATCGAGGCTTCCGTCTGTGGCAACAGTTAACGCATTGATGTCCAAATTCGACAAATAATTTAAATTTGAAGGACTGCGATAGGTTGCATAGCGCTCAGCCAAATCTTCGAGCAATGATTCGTATCTTGCCATTGCATTCTCAAAAGCACGTTGGTTTGCTGCAATTACCGCAGCACGTTCGCGCATTTGGTCGTCGAATCTTGCCCAGTCGGCGGCACATTGGGGCGTACCACGCGGACAAAGTGGCTCTTGCGGCATTGGTGGATCGGGAGCCAATGTAGGACGTGTTGGCGGCGTCAAGTCAAAAACTACTGCTCTATCCCAACGTGGTACGGTGTACCCAAAAGAACCTGCATTGACATTGTCAAAACCTGCACGACCAGTGATACTAAGATTGCGAATCGGCGTAAATTGCAATTCTACGTTCATAATATTTCTTAATCGGTTGCTTACGCTGTGGTCCATGTTGCGTCCAAACAGCGGACTGGTAGGCGACTGCGGTCTGTTGGTTGCTCCATCGTTGAAGTGCCTGCGACGTGGGAAGTTTGATTCTCCTTCGCGCCAGTGTGTAATGTCATCATTAATAGGCCAGCCAATTAATCCGGAAATACCCATACCGCCACGCGATGTTGTTTCCGTAACGTGCAACTGAGTGGTAATTTGCAAAGTTTCCAACGGACGGAAAACAGCGCGTACCATGGCTCCGGTCGAGTTTCTGAAGTCATTCAGAATAATACCGTGATTGCGTGAGTGATCAATCGAAGCAACTGCCGAGAAACGCTCGCTACCACCGGTTACATTGAAATTGTAACGTTGGAAAACACCTGTTTGAAGCGAGTTTCTAAGGTTGTCGAAGATTTGTTCGTCTTCCGGAAGTGGTGGTCCCCAACCACCGCCTGAATTACGTGCATAAACACCTCTACTACCGGGTCCATAAGTGGTTTGTACTGCCGGCAAACGCCATGGAGTACTTACCTCGAGGCTCATACCTGCTGTGGCTCTGATTCTGCCTGTTACCGGCTGGCGTGTGGTAATCATAACTACACCATTGGCAGCCTGCTGACCGTAAAGAGCCGAAGCAGCCGCACCTTTCAGAATGGTAATGTTTTCAATATTGTTTGGATTGATGTCGTTAAGAGCCGTCGAACCTCCGGTAAGCGGCATACCATCTAATACAAACAAGGGTTCGTTTTGCATTGAAGGGTTCATAGACGAAACCCCGCGAAGAATCATTTGCGAACCTGCGTTAGGCGAACCACTGGCGGTTGTAACCTGCAAGTTAGCAACACGACCGGCAAGTGCCGTTGCGATATTGGCGTGTCCGCCCTCATTCAAGGCTTCACCGCCTACGCTCTGAACCGCAAAGTTCATGCGCGAACGTTCTGCTACAACACCCATCGCCGTAACGACTACTTCTTCAAGAAAACCTGATTCTAACGCCATAGTTACATTCAGTACACTCACGCCTGCTGCAACTCTGCGTTCTACAGTTTCCATTCCCAATGATGAGAATACTAAAACTGCACCTTCCGGAACTGAAATCGAATAACGACCGTCCCAATCTGTTATTACTCCCGTTGTTGTGCCTCTAACGACAACAGCAACCCCAATTAAAGGTTCGCCCTGTTCATCTTGAACCTGACCGGTAATTGTACGCTGTGCTAAAGCATACATCGGAAATAATACCAATAAAATGAGTAAAAAATACGCTTTCCTCATGTTTACATACATTTTAAAATTATTAAAGAATTGTTTATTTATTGTTTTATATTTTTCTGACGCTATAATAACCTGCTTTCAAAACAAATTATAGACACGAAAACGAACCGACAGAAAATACATTGCGCTTGCATTTTTTATTCAAATTCAAAGGCAATATTTCTCCGGCATCGAAATTCGAGCGCAAGATATATTTTTTTTTTGATTTTCTATGTCCTTGTGTGATTTTTTTGAACTAAATTAACATTTTTAACTGACAACGCTCAAAAAAACAAGCACAAACACGCTAAAACAAGAGTTTCTATACGCAAAATCATCTCATTTGAAAAGAATTTTATCAATGTGCATACTTTTTGAATATCTGTATATATATGCAAATGTTCAGAAAATAAACAGATCGAGCAGGTTGAAATTTCTTGTAAGAAATAATTGTCGGAAATATCAAATCAACATAGAGCAAACAAATTTGTAAGTTCAATGATTTGCTGAATGAAAGTCGGATTATTTATTGCAGTATTCAGCCGGAAAACTCGGTCAGCACTGATTATGGCATTTCGGTTTTGAAATACAATTATCTCAATGCAACGATCTTGATTTTCAAATTCTGAAAATAATGTAAATAATGTCAATAAACCCGACAGTCATTTATGTATTCAATTTTTTTTATTTATCTTTGCAAGGTGATAGTTAAACACATAGAAGCAATCGCGCACTTTATACCATAATATTATAGAAGTTCGAGCGCGATTTTTTATCTCAATTGATCTTAAATGCCTGCCCGACGAACACAAACAGCAATCTGAATAAACAACAAAAAAATAATATAAACTAAAATACAAACAAAAAAATGAGAATCAATTGTTTTATTCCATTTCAAAGTGTTGAACAAGTAAAGAGCACAGTAGAAAATCTAAAAGCTACTAATCTTGTTCACAAAATTTATCTGCTTGCAGAAGGCGGAGTAGTTGATAAAGTTGAAGGATGCGAAATTATCCCAGTAGGATCGCTAAAATCAACAGCAACGATTAAAGCTATCGCAGCTCATGCTGACGCTGATTATTCGTTGATTTATTTGAAGCACGACGAGTTGGTGTTCGGATACCACGCACTCGACCGTATGTTGCGCATTGCCGACGATACAAATGCGGGTATGGTTTATGCCGACCATTATGTAGTAAAAGAAGGTGTTCGTATGAACAATCCGGTAATTACTTACCAATTCGGTTCTTTGCGCGATGATTTCAACTTCGGTTCTGTATTGGTTTACAGAAGTTCTGCTGTGAAAGAAGCTGCTGCTGCCATGACTGCTGAATATGAAAATGCTGCTATCTACGACTTGCGTTTGAAAGTTTCTCAAAAGCACGAATTAGTACACATCAATGAGTACTTGTACCAAGAAGTTGAGCACGATACACGCAAATCGGGCGCAAAAGTTCACGACTATGTTGACCCACGCAACCGCGGTGTTCAAATCGAAATGGAACATGTTTGTACCGACCACTTGAAGAAAATTGGTGCTTTCCTTGAGCCAAAATTTGCTGATGTAGCTTTCGACAAAGCTGAGTTTGAGTACGAAGCATCGGTTATTATTCCTGTACGCGACCGCGTTAGAACTATCGGTGATGCTATCGAATCGATTTTGAAGCAAGAAACAAATTTCAAGTTCAACTTGATTATCGTTGACAACTATTCTACCGATGGCACATCGGATGTAATCAATATGTACGCTAAACAAGATGAAAGAATAATCCACCTTATTCCTGAAAACAAAACCTTGGGAATTGGCGGATGCTGGAACTATGGCGTTCACCACCCAAAATGCGGTAAATTTGCTGTTCAGTTGGATAGCGACGATATTTATTCAGGTCCTGATACCTTGCAAAAAATCGTTGACGCTTTCTACGAGCAAAATTGCGCAATGGTAGTTGGTTCGTACTTGCTTACAAACTTCGACTTGCAGGAAATTCCACCCGGTTTCATCGACCACAAAGAGTGGACACCGGACAATGGTCGCAACAACGCACTTCGTATCAACGGTTTGGGCGCACCAAGAGCATTCTACACGCCTGTTCTTCGCGACATTAAAGTGCCTAACACAAGCTACGGCGAAGATTATGCACTTGGTTTGGCATTCTCTCGTATCTACCAAATCGGACGTATTTATGATAACTTGTATCTGTGCCGTCGTTGGGAAGAAAATTCAGATGCATCGCTTGATGTGGTAAAAGCTAACAACCACAACACTTACAAAGACAGAATCCGTACTTGGGAAGTGAAGGCGAGAATCCAAATGAACAAAAAATAAGAACCTATTATTTTAAATATAGAGACGTGGCTGTGTTGCTGCGTCTCTATTCTTACTTTTATACAAATGAGCAAAAAACTAAATACAGAAGTAAAACAATTACTTCAAGAGCAGGTCGCTGAGTGGGATTTAGCCAAAGGAAATTACGAAGCATTGAAAAGTGTACAAGCAAAAGATTTTGATTTTGGCGAATTTTCTATCCGCGTACAGTTTAATCCGGCACGCATGACATCAACTGCCGCTAAAGTTGACCCAAAAACTATTCAAGAACGCAAATGCTTCCTTTGCCCAGCAAATCTTCCGGCTGTGCAACGTGGCATACCATTCGGAAAAAAATATCAGATTTTGGTAAATCCTTTCCCGATTTTCCCCGAGCACCTAACTATTCCATCGCTTCAGCACGAAGATCAGTTAATTCTCAATCACTTTGAAGACATGCTCGACTTGGCTGAAGCAATTGATGAGTTTACTATTTTCTATAACGGACCGAAATGCGGCGCATCGGCACCTGACCATATTCATTTTCAGGCAGGAAACAAAGGATTTTTGCTGATTGAAGAAGATCTTAAAAAGGTAACGAAAAAAACAATTTCAGAAACCGAAGAGTTGAAAATTTATTCGCTCGAAAATTACCTGCGCAATGCAATTATTATCGAGTCGAAAAGTAAAAAAGCAGTTGTTGATGCTTTCAACGAACTTTATTCGACATTGGAAATCAAAGAAGGCGAAAAAGAGCCGATGCTTAATATCGTAACTTGGTACGACAATGGCACGTATGTATGCTGCGTTTTCCCACGTTCGGTGCATCGCCCAAAATGCTTTTTTGCCGAAGGCGACGAGAACATTCTCATCAGCCCTGCATCGGTAGATATGGGTGGAATTTTTATTACACCGCAAGAAAAAGATTTCGTAAAAATAACCGCGAAGGATATTGAAGCGATATTGAAGGAAGTGTGTTAATTTAAAAACGTAACAGGTTTTTGAAACCTGTTACGTTTAAATGAAAAACACAATACTATGAAACAGGAAACAGGAATAAAATTATTTGAAAGCCGTCGAGTTCGCACGGCTTGGAACGAAGATACGGAAGAATGGTATTTTTCCGTAGTGGATGTAGTTGGTGCTTTGACCGATAGTGTTAATCCTACCGATTATCTAAAAAAACTGCGCAAACGCGATGAACTTCTTGGCGAGTTCATAGGGACAAATTGTCCCCAGGTAGAAATGATAACCGAAACAGGGAAAGTTCGTAAAACATTGGCTGCTAATACCGAGCAACTTTTCCGCCTGATTCAATCCATTCCATCGCCAAAGGCAGAGCCTTTTAAATTGTGGATTGCGCAGGTTGCCAAAGAGCGTTTAGACCAAATTCAAGACCCTGAGTTGTCGATAAATCAAGCAATGACGGATTACAAACGGCTCGGATATTCGGATAATTGGATTAATCAGCGACTGAAAAGCATCGAAATTCGCAAAGAATTGACCGACGAATGGAAAAAACGAGGTGTTGAAGAAGGACAACAATTTGCGACACTGACAGATATTATTACCAAAACTTGGTCGGGCAAAAGCACCAAAGAATACAAACAATACAAAGGTTTAAAAAAGGAAAACCTGCGCGACAATATGACAAATACCGAATTGGTACTGAATATGTTAGCCGAACTTTCGACAAAGCAGATTTCAGAAAATTCCAATCCCGAAACTTTTGCCGACAGCGCAAACGCAGCCGTTCAAGGCGGTGAGATTGCCCGAAATGCTCGCAAAGAATTGGAACTCAAAACAGGAAAATCGGCAATTTCTTCGCTCAATGCAAAATCGGGAATGATGATTGGGAAAGAAAAAAATGAAAATTGAAAAAACAAACAAACAATCAAAATATGACTAAAAACAATCAAAACCCAACCATCAGCGTCGGCATTGTTTCGTACAAAACAATGTATTTCGTCTTCCACGACACCTACCACGTGAACGGTGAAAGTGTAAGCGGCGAACATGAAGTTTCGTATGAAGACGGACAAGTGCGCTGGAACGGAAAATTGTACGACAGTCTGCACTTTAAGGCAAGCAACGAAAACGCATCGTTTACACTGAAAGATGTAATTATCGGTGTAAATTTTCATTGGGAACGCAAAGAAGACCAGCGATTTCAAGGCGATTTGAAATTTGTTGTAGAGGGCGATTTGCTCACGGCTGTCAATATTCTTTCTGTTGAAGATTATTTAATCAGCGTAATTTCGTCAGAAATGAGCTCGACAGCTTCACTTGATTTACTTAAAGCACATGCAGTTATTTCGCGAAGCTGGCTGTTAGCACAAATCGAGAAAAACAAAATTCTCGAAGCTGAAAACCAAGATTATTGCGTGTTTACCGAAACCGAAGATGAGCGCATCCGTTGGTACGACCGCGAAGACCACGTAAATTTCGATGTCTGCGCTGACGACCACTGTCAGCGTTACCAAGGCATTAGTCGTGCATTTGAAAATATTGATCGCGTGCGCGAAGCCGTTGGCTCGACCAGCGGTGAGGTGTTGCTTTACGACAACAAAATATGCGACGCACGCTACCACAAGTGCTGTGGCGGAATGTTGGAAGAGTTTGAAACCAATTGGGAAGATATAAATCACCCCTATTTGGTGCGCGTGCGCGATGCCAAAGCAGGTGTTGACGAAGGTTATGACCTAACCGACGAGGCGCAAGCCGTAAAATGGATTCAAGAGCGACCACCGGCATTTTGCAACACAACCGACGCGAAAGTTCTCGCTCAAGTGTTGAACAATTACGACCAGGAAACAATGGATTTTTACCGCTGGACGGTGAAATATTCGCAAGCCGAAGTTTCGGAACTTATCCGCGAGCGTTCGGGTATTGATTTTGGCGATATTATTGATTTAATTCCGGTACAGCGCGGTGTGTCCGGACGACTTTTCAAACTTAAAGTTGTGGGCACGAAACGCACAATGATTATCGGCAAAGAATTGGAAATTCGCCGTATTTTATCCAAATCGCACTTGTACAGCGGTGGCTTTTACGTTGAAAAAGCAGACGGACACTTCATTTTGCATGGTGCAGGCTGGGGACACGGTTCGGGACTTTGCCAAATCGGTGCCGCAATGATGGGCGAAAACGGATATACATACGACAAAATTTTAACGCATTATTATGTTGATGCCGAAATAAAGAAATTGTATTAAGAAGCCCCTCCAAACCTCCCCGAAGGGGAGGCTTTTGGAAGAGGTGCAAAATAGCAAAATAGTATAAATTAACAC
>Ga0209737_10001263_pt1 | contig 18455 bp, 18 predicted proteins | sample TergutCu122P3_FD_187284 | JGI IMG/M metagenome (GOLD analysis project Ga0209737, IMG submission 187284) | Cubitermes ugandensis P3 segment gut microbial communities from Kakamega Forest, Kenya - Cu122 P3 (SPAdes) (version 2) | ecosystem: Host-associated > Arthropoda: Insects > Digestive system...
CGTCATTTTCTATACCCCAACCGGAAATAAACTGTGCCGAACCGACATCCTGCTTACTTACGCCTTTTTTTTCACTAATGCAAACAGCTTTTACAATGCCTTTAACTATCACAAGACTACCCTCCAATATTTGACATAGACTCTATACCAATTTTATCCGGATTAGAGCTCCATTGCTCCGGCTTTTTATATATAGCATCTACAATTATATCTTTAATTTCGGAGTTACTTGCTCCCGAACGAAGCAATTCCCTCAAATCCGTACCTTCATTTGAGTTTAAGCATAATTTCAGGAATCCTTCACCGGTTAAACGCAATCGGTTACAGCGAACACAAATATGATCGCTTACCGCATTAATTAGTCCGATACTGCTGATTAAATCATTGCTTTTATAATACTTAGCCGGACCAAAACCAAGTTTAGAAAAATCCGGTGATATATCGGGATACCGGCTTAACAAAACTTCTAAAACTTCCTCACCTCTAACCCCGATAAATCCACCTCCGGAAACAGTTGGCATTAATTCAATAAAACGCACATCTATTTCCATAAACTCCGCCATCCGCGCTATCGAAAGAATTTCATATTCATTTAAACCCTTCATCAACACACAGTTTATTTTAGTACGCAGCCCGGCATCCAATGCCTTTTGCATTGAGCGGAGCACATTATTAAGCTCATCCTTACCGGTTATTCGTATATAGACTTGCGGTATTATACTATCCAGGCTAATATTGATCCCGTCGAGTCCATTACTTACTAATTCATCAATGTACGGCTCAAGCAGAATTGCGTTGGTTGTCATTGTCACGTATTCAATACCGGGTATATCCTTGAGCCTTCCGATGAAATCCACACAGCCTTTTCTTGTCAATGGTTCTCCGCCTGTTACCTTATATTTCTTAATGCCGATATCAGCGAATATCCCGCATAACCGTAAAATTTCCTCATATCGTAGTATATCATCATGAGAAACAGGCTTTATTCCATAAGGCATGCAATAACCGCATCTTAAATTACATCTGTCGGTTATTGAAATTCGTATGTAGTCAATTGTACGATTTAATGAATCTAACATTACAATACCCTGTGTTTCTTTTACTCCCCGATATACGTTCCTGATTTCCCGCCTGTTTTCTCTACAAGATGTATAGTTTTTATCTCCATGCTCTTGTCAACCGCTTTACACATATCATAAATTGTAAGCAGCGCGACACTCACCCCGGTCAGTGCCTCCATTTCAACTCCAGTGCTACCGGTAGTCTTTACAACACATGCAGCAATGATTCCATTTATGTTGTCATTAAATTCAAAATCGATCGAGGCTTTTTCAATAATAATATTATGGCACAACGGAATTAAATCCCCTGTCTGTTTAACAGCCATTATACCCGCTACCTGTGCAACCGATAATACATCGCCTTTTTTCATAGTCAAATCCCGCACCATGTTATAGCACTCTGCCGACATAGTGATCGTACCCACCGCTTTAGCCTGTCTTGCTGTCTTTTCCTTATTACCTATATCTACCATATTCACATTACCGGCAGTATCATAGTGAGTAAAACCTGACATTATAAACACATCCCTTTAAGTATGAAAAATAGGTATGTAGTATATCATGTTAAAAAGAAAAAATACAAGTCCTATGTCGAATACTTGCATTTTGCGAAATACATGATAAAATTAGAAAATAATCCGGAAGCGATAAACCAGAGGTGATTGGAATATTATGAATAAAATCCTTATAATTATTATCAGTATTCTTCTGGCAATTTCTATTGGTATTGCTTTAAGCCTTTTTATAGGTCCTATGCAGCTTGATGGTTTTGATTTTTCTGATATTTTTAGCAAAGATGATGATGAAGCCGATGAAACTGATGAATCCGTATCATCTGCAGAATCCGAAAATGTAAATGAGGATGAGTATGAGGAAGAATACGATGAGTCCGAACCTCAGGTTACTGAGAACGCTAACCCGATTGTCGGCAAGTGGGAGGTCATTAACCTTGTTGATATTGACCCGCATAACATGGATGAAGTAGGTGCCAGGATTGAGTTTAATGAAGACGGTACCGGTGTAGAACATCATAGTGAAGAGCCTAAGCTCAGGGAAATGACTTGGAAAACTGAAGGCGGACGTTTGACTATCACTCCAAAGGATGCTTCTTTAGTTATAAGAACATACGACTTTGAAACAGATAATCGTATCCTTACAATATTCTTCAACAGAAATCGCACATCATACTTTGAAGCAATGAGAATACCTTGATTCTTAGGTATTACGGTATTCTCATTGCTCATCCAACAGCTTCAAAGCCGAAACCAAAGTCCAGATCCGTATCAAAATCATAAACAACAAATTCTATTATAACACCATTTTGATCAACAGATATTTGCACAGAAAATTCAGGAAAAATCCAGGAATACAGGAACTCATTGAATCTATAATACGTAAGTGTTCCCGGACTGCTTAGCAGTTCTTCAAAATACTCCAGTGTTTTTCCTTCAGTATTATTTTTATAAACAACCAGTTCATCCGCGCCAATAGGAATAGACTCATTTAAATACACATTTACAAAGAACGTTAAATGAGCCTCCTCAACCATACCATTATCTTCAACGATAACAAAAATAACAGCATTTTCTGCAAATGGGAACGTAATTATGTTCTCATTTTCTGTATATTCCATACCGACAATTTCTTTAGCTCTGGCAGGGGTAATCTGTCCGGCACTACGTTCAATCTCCCATGCAAGATTGTACATCTTCATTTTCACTTCCTCAGGAACAACAAAGAAGCTTTGATCAAAGTCTTCGTCAAGTTGAAACTTATCAATGAAAAAAACTGATTTTACTATATTATCACGATCCGCATCAATCATAAATTCAAACGCGGTTGAACCCCATACGTATGTAAAAAGCCCGTAACCATATGACGTGATTTTACCCGGTTTATCAAATAACGCCTCGAAGTATTCCAGTGTCAGACCATCTTGATTGTCCACATAATATTTCAATTTCTCATAATCCGGCTTTAAATTATCATCAATAAAAAAATCCGGCAAGGGATATATCGTAATATTGTTTATCAGACCATCAGCGGATATTAAACCTAAAATCTCCACATCATACGTTACCGCAAAATCCAGCATATATTCATTTTCTTCGCGCGGAGTGCCAAAAACCTCAATCATTCTTTCTCTGGTGCTTGTTTGATTACTAAACTCCATTTCCCATGCAAACTCAAGAAACCTTTCAACAGCCTCCTCGGATGGTGACCTGCTTATCGAAGACACATCACCGGGAGGCAAATCGTCTATCCCGTCATCGATACTCTCATTGATATCAGCTACAGGCTCATTAACATTTTCTTCTGATTTAGAATTACAACCGGAAAGTATTATACAAGTCGATAGCAATACCATCAGAAACAGTAGCTTTTTATTGTAGGGATGACCGCCCCCGGTTATCCGTATATCGAGTAATCTATTTCTCATTTTCTTCCCTCACAAAAAATTTTTTGCATTTTTTTCATTATCACCTAAAGTATTATCCAAGAAGTCCGATATATTTAACACAGAGATAAATTCCGCGGAGAACAGTCAGGAGATTTAAGGACATGTTAAATAAATCTAATACAACACTAAATACCACCGAAACTGTTCACATCAGCAAACTGTGCGAAAGAGAACTCAACCTGGTAAATGAACTGGCAAATGAGCACTATGCAAATTATATCGACCTTAGTAACGGAATAAATACCATCGAGCAAGTTAGATCATTAACATCTGATATCAATTATACCGATATGTCCGATGAAGATAAATACATGGCTATATATAACAGATACACCGGAGCTTTTGGTCCGAGCTTTTTAATGGCTGATGCAATTTCATACCCAACCTATGACCGTGACAATATCTATACAAATATTATAACACAATTCAGGACTGATATGAGAACTGCTTTCGGCAGTAACAGAAACGCCGCTAAGGTTCTCAGAACTATCCTTTACGGTGATTTGAGCGACGCAGACCTCAAAATAGGCTTTACAGCTCTCTACTCGCCAAATAACATCATGACACTGCGTGAATTTCATTATCTGACATGGAATATGGCACAAGTTGGTTTTAATTCCAAGCTTCACGAAATCTTGTTCGTTGCCACATGTTTTCATAATTATAATGACAATGGTATAACCGAAAATAATTCAACGATTTTACGTGAAGACCTACTGGATCAAAGACTGGATTTAAGGCATATCTGTGAAGCATATAACGCAATGTTTAAAGTAGGCTTTGTCACAATAGAAACAGGATATCTGCTCCGTGATTTGTTTGGCTTATCTCTCGATTCAAGATGCTTTATATCCGCCGAAAACGTGTCATATCTAAACTGGGATATAGTAATAGATCAATGGATTTCAGATTATAGATATTATATCGAAAAAAATGATAAGTATCCTATGTCAAAAACGGCATAAAATGCCTTTAAATAAATATTACCAACATTCTTTTCATTAATCCTCCTCCATATTTTCCTCCTCCTCCTATATTTTCCTCCTCCATCTGAATCTCGATTGGGAAAACTCCCAAACGGGATTCAGGTCATTTAGGTGTCTAGTTCCTCCTCATTTTGCTTAATTTGCTCACATTACATTTATTTTAATCCGGACGATGGTCAGAGCATGAACCACTATCCGGATTTAATATTGTTGTGGTTATCGAAAGCTTAAGCCAAATGTAATTTACTCAGCTTTCTTCTTGAATAATAATCCTTTGGTATCCAGATCCGGCTTTTTACTTGTACAATTGATTATTAAATCCTCCAGAAAAGCGTATAATCCAACTATACATCCAATAATCAGTATAATTTCGACGTCCATAAATAAATAGAAAATAAACAACAACCAAGCTATCAATACAACAGCTTTGTTTGCTATTGTATGCAGCATTACCAGCTGTTTAAATCTTATTCCTGCAATAATAATACTGATGATCCTTATGCTCAGAATACTGAGTACTACGGGAGTAGCCCATACCGGAAAATCCACAATCGGCAGAAGTAAGTAAAGTCCGATAAATGCGAACAGTAAATCAGCTACTCCATCTAAATTAGCCCCAAATGCACTACCTGCATCTAACTTGCGAGCTATCACTCCGTCTATCATATCAGTGATGCCTGCAACAATATACAATACCATGAACCATAACGAAAATGGTCGAAATAAAAACAATCCAAACGCACAACCTATTCGCATCCAACTCAATGTATTCGGTATCTGCCTTACCAATATCACCAATCCCTTCGTTTATGGTCTGATAAATACATACCTAGCGCATTATACAGCAATAAAGACTATCAATCAATCAATTTTTACATGTTTTAGTAAATCCTCATAGTTTTTATGTGCTATCAAACTATGTCCTGCTGGATTTGCGGGTATTATTGATTTTATTAATAACCTCGGTTAAAAATGGTCTGTGTACACGTAGATTCACTATTAACGCAGTAAATCCCTTAAGCCTTCTTTCACATCGCGTTTCGGATTATATTCAACACCGATATATCCGCTATATCCCGCTTCGTCCAGTGCTTTGAAAATTCCTGGATAATTAATTTCTCCATCATCCAGTTCGTGTCTTCCGGGATTTCCGGCAACGTGAAAATGAACTATCTTATCTAGATTTTTAAGACATCTGCGAATTATATCACCCTCCATTATTTGTTGATGATAAATATCAAACAGCATTTTCACATTTGGTGAACCAACCCTATCTAGTATATCAACAGCCTCATCAGATTGCCACATAAAGTATCCCTCGTGATCAACTCTGGTGTTCAGCGGTTCAATTGCCAGTATTATATCCCCGCCTTCAAGTAATGACGCAGCTTCCTTTAATCCGTCAATCATGCTTAGTTGTTGAGCAGCACGGGTTATATCCTTCAGTTCATCTCCTACTTGAGATATTATGACCTTACAGTCCAGTTTTTTCGCAACTGGTATTGTTTCTTTTAAACCCTTAATATATACATCCCGCTTGGTTTTATCCACCAGGCTGACAAATTTTGTGCAGAATGCAGCAACCTCAAGTCCCAGCTCCAATCTTGCGGTATTAATTTTGTCAATATCTTTTTCTTCCCACCATGCCCAGAACTCAAAAGCGTTAAACCCAAGTGATTTTATCTCACGCATTGACTCAATAAAATCTTTTCCACTGTATAATGCGTCTAAACAAATCGAATACCTCATAAATTTATCCTTTCTTAATTAACACGATTACTTTCACTATTATTGTTTCAAAGAGATTATTTACTCCATAGCTGCCAAAATGGCTTCCTCCAGAGCTTCAAACATGTCAGGTCTGCCACCAATAAATATATCTGAGATTTGACCATCTGTATTAATGATCACTGTATATGGAATGCCCGGAACCTGATATAAATCTTTAGCTATTTCACCGTTTTCATCAAGTGCTATTATAAATGAAATACCTTTCCTGGTTATAACCTCCTGTACCCACTGCGGGTCTTCTTTTATATTTATTCCGACAACTATTGCACTGCCTTCAAATTGCTCGGATATCGCCTGCATTGTTGGCATATTTACTACACACGGACCGCACCACGATGCCCAAAAACAAAGAACAACAACTGAGCCTCTGTGCTCTGACAGTGTAAAGGTTTCCCCGGTTAATAATGGCACACTGAAATCCGGTGCAAGGTCTTCAATCGGTATCTCATCTTCAGAACCGGATAAATCTATATTATCATCTTCAGAATCCGATATATCTATACTCTCATCTTCAGAACCCGATATATCAGAATCACTGTCATCGAGGTCGACGATACTATCAACGATGCTGTCGTCATTGTCATCTGCAAGTTCTTCAGTCCGGTTTTCAGTGTTATCATTATCTTGTTGGGTTGATATACAACTTGTTAAAAAAACAAATAAGGCTAAACTGATTATTGGCAACACGGATAGAATAATAATTCTACTTTTCAACTCTACTTACCTCACTCTTAAATATTCCTGTGTCACACTCAATGGCATCACATTTACATAGCGGCCGGCAGTCCCCGCATCTTATGCATTGGCGATCATTTATTTTATGTACGTCCAGCTTGCATGAATCTGTACACGCGTTACACCCTGTACAGCGATGCGGATTTACCTTTATACCAAATAAAGCAATCCTGTTAAAAAATGAATATATAGCACCTAAAGGACAAAGAAAACGACAAAACGGGCGAAATATAAAAATACTTATAAGCAGCAAAATACCCAGCCACAATAATCTCCATTGAAATAGTATACCGGTAATTTCCCTTAAGCTTTCATTAGCCAAAACCAGTGGTATACCGGCTTGGAGAGTACCCATGGGGCAAATATATTTACAAAAAGCCGGAGTGCCAACACCATTAACTGTCAGAAAATGCAGCGGTAAATATATTACAAATATGAGTAAAACCGCATATTTACCAAATGACAAAAGACGGGTAATTTTGCTCTTTTGTATTTTTGGCGCGGGTATTTTGTCCAATAAATCCTGTATCAATCCAAACGGGCATAAAAAAGCGCAAATCGCCCGTCCGAGCAAAACACCAAATAAAATTAATAGTCCAATTATGTAATAAGGCAGCTTGAATCGTACATGACCCAATGCAACCTGAAACGTACCGATCGGACATGCTGCAATCGCACCGGGGCATGAATGGCAGTTTAATCCGGGCACACACATAAGCTTAGTGCTGCCTGTGTAAATCGTACCTCTTGCAAAACCTGCAATATTGGCATTGTATAGTAACGTTGATAATAATTGAAAATACCTGCGTTTAACCAATACCAACACACTCCAAACATATCATTACAGTCCGGTTTAATGTGTCTGTATGGTCACCTTGCACAATTCCTATAATGATAAGAAATAGAGCTATTACAAGGACGGTATAAGTAATTATTTTCTTATTCATTTGCACCTATTTTACCGATGTGCCATCCGGTAACGTAATATCAGTTAATTCAGGATCACCCGTCAACGGTTGATATATTACCACAAGCACCTCATATGATGCTGACCCGTCTTGAGGGTTCGCAGTAGCCGTGAAACTATAATTTAGCCCTGCGACAACCTGGGTTTGGACCAGCTCCGGTGTATATAGTACCGTACCATCGGTATTATTTGCTATTACTGATTCAAAAAGCGCAATTTCCGCTGCATCCGGTTCGCGTAAATCGGCAAATCCTCCTGCTATTTGTGTATCCTCTGACACATCTTGAGAAGCTTCAGTAGATGTATCACCGGTGGCGCATCCAATCAATAATAGCATGATAATGGCACAGAATGATAATGTAATTAGCAAAGATTTTTTCAATGTTTATACCTCCTGAATAGTTTTCCTTAGTTAGTAATCACAATTAAATTGATTTTACTTGATTAATTACACTCTGTAAAGTAAAATATACTTGTTTCCGTTTAACACACTTGTGTAGCGTTTACTAAATAACTGGACTTTAATGCAGAGGAGATTTAATCAATGACGTCAGTTTTACTTGTACTAGGGGCTATTGTAGCGGTTGTTTATTATATTATCCAAATGAGACGGAGTGCCATAGCCGAGGAAGAGGCAAATAAACAAAATGACCGGGAATTTATGCGGGATGTGTTTGAAACTTCCGATGATGAATATCGAAATTCCAGACTACATTCCGGTGACCCATATGACGATTTGGAAAAACTTGCCTCATTCTACGAAAGAGGGATATTAACCAAAGAAGAATTTGAGACAAAGAAAAAAGAACTGCTCGAGCGAATTTAATCAAATTAGCTTATCTTCCTTCCCTCGTCTTTGCGTTCCACCCGTAGGGGACGCGCCCCTGCGCGTACCGAAACGTGGCAATCCATTAGTAAGCAGTAGGAGTACTATATTGAGCAATACAATATACGAATATGACACTATAATTAAACCCGCCGATAAAGGTGGAGCATACGTTGAATTTCCGTATGATATCCGTAAAGAATTCGGTAAAGGTCGTGTCAAAGTCCAAGCAACATTTGACGGCGAACCCTATGACGGCAGCATAGTAAATATGGGCGTAAAAAACCCGGATGGCTCGATTTGTTACATCATCGGAATACTAAAAGATATCCGTAACAAAATAGGAAAACAACCGGGCGACACAGTACGGGTGACTGTTTCACATATTATTTGACAAATAATCCACTATGTCTTTGAAAAACTCCTCGCGGGCACTGCTTTTTCGTATGGCATGATATCCTTCATATTCCTTGGCTGTCACATTTGAGCCCGTACTGCCGGTAAATTGCGCGATCGACTTATTGCAAACGATCATCTCCTGTTTTGCGCTGGCAAGATAAACAGGAATCGTCACTTTTGAAGCATTCTTCAAAGCATAGGCACATCCGTTTTTCACACCGGCATAAAGTCGCAGTGAAATCCGGTTATGGTATAACGGGTCATCATCATATTCATCATTAACACTTTCATCTCCTGTAATCTGTTCAGGAGATAATTTATTGAAAATCGCGATTTTTGAAGATAAAAACCCTAATATCTTCGCCACACGGTCGGTAAATACATTTAATTCCTTATACAGACCAAGCCATGGAGATTCCAGTACAGCGCAGGCGTAGTCATCCTGCTTTCGTCTGAGTAAATAATTCAGTATTATATTTCCACCCATACTGTGCCCGTATAGTGCAACAGGTACATCCGGCACAAGACGTTTTGCTTCGGCTTTGATATTATCGATATCGTCTAATAATGTTTCATAATCAGGAATAATACCCTGCATCTTTACCGGATTTTTATGATGTCGAAAATCTCCATGCCCGCGTTGGTTAAACACAATACTCGCATAACCGGCTCCGGCTAATACCCTGGTAAGCTCCCTGTAGCTGCCTATATGCTCTCCAAAACCATGGACAACAATTACAACACCTTTTATTTTTTGAGTTTCATCCTTTGTAAATTCAGCTTGAATTTCTGCACCATCACCGGCAGTCAGTTTAAATCTTGAAATGTTCATATACGTGCCTCCATTCTTGGGCGCAATGTAGTTACTCTTTATTTACATAATTATGCGCGAATTCTAATAAAACAAACTTATTGTTTGGTAGTTCCCCATCGATCACCATATCGACGAGTTTATTTAGTATCTCCCCTATTTTAGCCCCTTGAGCTATATTTTCATCAATCAGGTCCCTGCCGTTTACAGCTAAATCTTTTAATGAGAAGCATTGTTCCTGCTCAATTATTTCATCGATTAAAGGTGGTATTTTAGTGAGCTTCTCTATATCATTATAAACGTGTATATCGGTTTTTGCCATATTATCAGCCCAATTAATTACAACGAGTTGACGAAGTCTCTCTTCACCGATTTTATTAAGCCAACGTTTTACATACTTATTTTCAGGCAATATCTCCGAGTCATGATAATGTATCAGCTGTGTTACTGTCTTTATTGTATCATTGTCATATCTTAGTCTATTTAAAACACTCCCGGCAATTTTCTCGCCTGCTTGAGCATGCCCGTGGAAATGCCCAATCCCATCATCGGACTCCGAGTAACACCGGGGCTTTGCAATATCATGCAGTAGCATCGTTAGTCGTATTTCCAACTCTTTCGGAGCAGCGTCAACTGTATGTAGGGTATGAGTCATCACATCGTAACAATGATGCGGATTATTCTGCTCAAAACCGATACACGTTTCAAACTCAGGTATGATTTCGGTTAATACCGGAAGAAAACTTGATAGAATTCTATAAACATTGTCACTGACCAGTATTTTGCTCAGTTCTGCATTGATACGTTCGGGTGCTATATTATGGAGCAGCTTTTTATTATCAATCATCGCCTGTGCTGTGTTTTTCTCTATATCATATCCGAATTGCGCTGCAAACCGCAGCGCGCGCATGATTCTGAGCGCATCTTCCCCAAACCGTTTATTAGGATTCCCTACAGTTTTTATTTTTTTGTTTAATAAATCCTGTTGCCCGTCATAAAAGTCCACAATTCCGGTCTTTGGATTATATGCCATTGCATTTATACTGAAATCCCTGCGTGCTAAGTCTCTTTTGAGCACATTGACAAATTTAACGGTTTCGGGTCGTCTGTTATCTTTGTATTTCCCGTCAACACGATAAGTAGTGATTTCGTATGGATTGTGGTTAAGCATCAGAGTAATAGTTCCATGCTTTAATCCGGTTTCAATAATATGCTGACCTTTAAAAACTGCTTGTGATTGCTCAGGCAGAGCCGATGTACAAACATCCCAATCCTGCGGCTCTTTCCCGAGCAGACTATCTCTTACACACCCTCCAACAGCATAAGCCTCATATCCGTTGCTTTCGAGAGTGGTAATTATATACATTACTTCTTCATGAATTTTGATTGTCATACTTCACCTTTATTTTGATAACAAATACCATTTTTTATTACTGTTTTCACTTGATTAGAGCCGAAACGGTAGAAAATCATATCGAGATCCGGGGCATTCCAAATGACCAGGTCGGCTTTTTTCCCGGGTTCAATGCTACCTATTGTTTCAGCGCGATTGATCGCCGCGGCGGCATTGAGGGTGACAGCAGTGAGCACCTCAGATGGGGTAAGACGATAATTCAGACAGGCTAAGTTCATAGACAGTTGCAAGTTCAGGTTCGGACTGGAACCCGGGTTAAAGTCTGTCGCAACTGCAACGGCGACCCCTTCTTTAACCATTGTCCGGGCACGGGCATATGGCTTCCCAAGGTAGAATGAGGTAGTCGGCAACAGCACAGCGATAACGTTTTTTTCTGCCATGGCACGGATACCTTCATCCGAGGACTCTATCAGATGCTCTGCAGATATACAGCCCATTTCAGAAGAGAGTTCCGCGCCGCCGATGGGGTTTATCTCATCGGCATGTATTTTAAGTTTAAATCCCGACTCTGCCGCCCGTGTGAGAATCATGCGGCTTTCATCCGGGGAAAAGACACTCAACTCACAGAAAATATCACAGAACTCCGCAATGCCTTCATCTGCGACTGCGGGCATTATTTCATCACACAACAGCCGAATATATGCCTCCCGGTTATCTGAATATTCTCCGGCAACGGCATGGGCACCCATAAAGGTTGCAACTGTGTCGACAGGATGTGTGCTACCCAGCTTATGTGTTACACGCAGTTGCTTGAGTTCGGTTTCAAGATTTAGACCGTAACCGCTTTTACATTCTACTGTGGTAGTTCCATGACACAGCATTTCATCAAGCAGGTTTTTGCCTTTCGCAATAAGGTTATCTTCAGATTCTGAGCGGGTAGCATTTACCGTGTTGAGAATTCCACCGCCTTGCCGTAGTATCTCCAGATATGGCACTCCGGCTAGTTTCAATGGGAACTCATTTTGACGCCAGCCGCCGAATACCAAATGTGTATGCGCGTCAACGAGGCCGGGAGTGACCAGTGCACCCTCGCAATCGATAGTATTATCTGCACTCAGGAAAGGTTCAAAAGTGCCAACATATGAGATATTTCTATCTTTCACCCCAACCATTGCATTTTCTATAAGTTTGATGTTTTTTTGCTCCGCGCCACTCACAGCAGCGGTTCCTGTCGGAGTAGCCAGAAGTCCGATATTTTTTAATAATAAATCCATACGCCTAACCCTTAACTCCTAATTCCCTCCAAGTGCTTTCGTGACAGCTTTTTCTATCAAATCATCTTCTGGTATCTGAGGCAGTGTTATGTGCCCGGATGAATGTCTTCTGTTATACTCAATACTAGTGGATATAGAATTCGGATTCCGTGCCCAACTGCGGCGTGCGACACCGCCCATCACATCCCACATCATCGCGCATTCGATGATACGACCTGCGCGTTTAGAGCCATCAAGCACCATACCAAAGCCGCCGTTTATAGATTTGCCGATGCCTACACCACCACCGTTATGCAATGCCACAAGACTCATGCCCCTTGCGGCGTTTCCGGCAAAGCATTGAGTCGCCATGTCTGCCATAACGTTTGAGCCGTCCTTTATATTCGAAGTTTCACGGAACGGGCTGTCGGTGCCGGAAACATCATGGTGATCACGCCCCAGCATGATAGGTCCTTTCAACTCGCCGCTACGTACCATCTCATTAAATTTAAGAGCGATTTTTGTTCGACCCTCCGCATCCTGATAAAGTATGCGGCACTGTGTCCCGACAACAAGGTTATTTTTTGCGGCATCACGTATCCACATCCAGTTATCACGATCCTGTCCGCGACGGTCCGGATTTATACAATCCATTGCCGCTTTGTCGGTTTTCTCCAAATCCTCAGGGTCACCACTGAGACAACACCAGCGAAACGGTCCGTAACCGTAGTCGAATAATTCGGGACCGAGTATGTCTTCAACGTAGCTGGGAAATATAAAGCCGTCTTTATCGTCAACTCCATTTTTAGAAATCTCTTTTATACCTGAATCATAAACAGCCTTCAAGAAAGAGTTCCCGTAATCAAAGAAATAGCTGCCCCTATTGTGGAGTATCTTTATAAGCTCATAATGCCTATGCAGCGTCTTATCGACCTCTGCGCAGAATTGCGGCTGATCTTTTGCCAGCATCTCCGTACGCTCCTCAAAAGTCATGCCCTGCGGGCAATATCCACCGCCGTAGACATCATGGCAGGATGTCTGATCTGACAGCAAAGGTATGTGTATACTGTTATCAACGGCATATTGGAGCAAATCCACTATATTACCGTGATAAGCAATAGAAAATGCTTTTTTTGCCTTGATGTACTCACCGGCTGTCTTGAATATTTCCCCCAAATCTGCTGAGCACATGGAAACCCATCCCTGATCAAGGCGGGTTTTGATGCGTGAATAATCCACCTCTGCTATGATACCTACGCCGCCTGCGATCTCAACAGCCTTTGGTTGAGCACCACTCATGCCACCTAGACCCGAGGTCACAAACAGAATTCCTGCGAGATTTTTGTCACTTGGGATGCCCAGCTTTAGCCTGCCTGCGTTTAACAGTGTGTTAAACGTACCATGGACTATGCCCTGCGGACCGATATACATCCATCCGCCGGCAGTCATCTGTCCATAATTGGCGACACCCATCTCCTGTGCTATTTCCCAGTCATTTATATTATCAAAAGCTCCTATCATCAGTGCGTTTGTGATAATAACGCGTGGCGCTTCCGCTCTTGAAGGGAACAGACCCAGCGGGTGTCCGGATTCCAACACTAAAGTCTCTGCCTCTGTCATTTCCTCAAGATACTTTTTCACCAGTCTGTACTGCATCCAGTTTTGGAAAACAGAACCGGTTTCACCGTAAGTCACAAGCTCATACGGATACAGGGCTGTTTCAAAGTCAAGATTATTGTCGATCATTACCTGAAATGCCTTACCCTCTACTGTTTTTCCCTTGTATTCGTCAATTTTCCTGCCGTAAATTCGACCTTCCGGACGAAAACGGTATCCGTAGATACGTCCGAATGTTGTAAGTTCCTCCATAAATTCGTCCGCGAGTTTGGCATGGAGTCTCTCAGGGATATAACGCAATGCGTTTTTCAGCGCGGTTTTTGACTGCTCCAACGTCAGGCGAAAACCCCGGGAGGGTGCTCTCCGGATACCTTCCCGGAATTTAGGGTATTCCGGTAACACATCATCAAGCCTAATTTTCATTGCGCTTAATATCTCTTGATTATTCAAAGTATCGAACCCCCATTGAAAAACAAAAAAAATTTGATATAATGGTTGCTAATTTACATTATACTGATTACTGATGAGTTCCGCAACATGTTAATCAAATAATAAAATGGGGTGTGATGGTTCTTGGCTAAAATCATAGAATGTGTACCGAATTTCAGCGAAGGCAGGGATGAAGCGGTCATCGAAGCACTAGTAAACGAAGCAAAATCTGTTCCGGGTGTTATGCTTCTCGATTATTCCGGCGACTGCGACCATAACCGCAGTGTATTTACGCTTATCGGCGACCCGGACGCAATTGAGGAAGTATCCTTTAAGCTGTGCAAGCTGGCTGGTGAGAAAATCGACATGACAAAACACACAGGTGAGCACCCTCGCATGGGCGCGATGGATGTTTTGCCGTTTATTCCGATACGGGATGTTAGTATTGAAGATTGTGTTGAGATTTCAAAAAAAGTTGCAAAGCGGATATGGAACGAGCTCCATATTCCGGTCTTTCTATACGAGGAGTCGGCACAGTCGCCCGGACGTAAAAATCTTGCGACTGTTCGCAAAGGACAGTTTGAAGGTATGTCTGAGAAATTACTGAGGTCGGAATGGGCACCTGACTTCGGTGAACGTAAAATCCACCCCACAGCCGGAATCATAGCAATAGGTGCCCGAAAGCCGCTTATTGCATTTAATGTTAATCTTAATACTCCGGATGTCAACATCGCAAATGCCATCGCCAAAACGATTCGTGCCTCCTCGGGCGGATATAAGGCATGTAAAGGGATCGGTGTTAAGCTTGAGGACAGAAATATAGCGCAGGTTTCGATGAACATTGTCGATCACGAGACGACTCCGCTTTACAGAGTTTTTGAGGCTATCCGTTTTGAGGCGGAGCGTTGGGGCGTTAGCATAACAGGTAGCGAGATCATAGGTTTAGCACCAAGTAAAGCATTGATAGATTGTGCCGAGTATTATCTTAAAATCGAAGATTTTGACTACAAAAGGCAGGTACTTGAAAACCATCTGCTGTAAATATTTAAGAGAGAACGAAGTATGTATACAATAACCGAAAAGCCCATTACTATCGAAGAATTAGTCCGTGTAGCCCGCGAACATGAGCAGGTCGGGATATCAAATACAGTCATCAAAAGCATTAAAAAAAGCCGCGTTCATGTCGACCGGATCCTTGCTTCCGAAAACCCTGTTTACGGTATTACAACGGGGTTTGGAGAATTGAGCAAGATATATATTGACTCAAAGGATCGTGGAGCTATGCAACGCAACCTGATTCTGAGCCATTGTACCGGTGTTGGTGAATACCTGAGCGAAGATGTTGTACGCGCTGCGATCCTGCTTCGTGTCGTTTCCCTTTCAAAAGGATATTCCGGTATCCGGGTGGAAACTGTACAAAAACTAATGGAGCTGCTTAATAAGAATATTTATCCCGCGATCCCCTGTAAGGGCTCCGTTGGTTCAAGCGGTGATTTAGCCCCGCTTGCACATATGGCAGCTGTGTTGCTTGGTGAGGGTCTGGTTATTATAGACGGCAAGGCGGTTCCCGCCGCACCCGTTTTAAACAAAGTGAATTACGAACCGATTGAACTAGCCGTCAAAGAAGGCTTGGCACTCATCAATGGTACGCAAATCATGACAGCTATTGCCGCACTCGTGTGTTACGATGCAATAAATCTAATGAAGGTTTCCGATATTGCGGCTTCGCTTTCACTTGAAGCACTGCGTGGAACCTTATCATCATTTGACCCGCGAATCGCCATGGTTCGTCCTCACAAGGGGCAGATAGACACAGCCAAAAACATTATTGCCATTGTCTCCGATAGCGGGATTATCAGAGCTCATAAAGATTGCGATAAGATTCAGGATGCCTATTCACTACGCTGTACATCACAAGTACATGGTGCCAGCAAAGACGCATTGCGGTGCACTTTGGAAACAGTGGATGTGGAAATGAATGCTGTAACCGACAATCCAATCATTATGTCCGATACCGGTGAAATCATTTCCTGCGGCAACTTCCACGGTCAGCCCATTGCACTTGTAATGGATTATCTTAAAATAGCCATATCGGAGCTCGGCAATATTTCCGAGCGGCGCATCAGCCGTATGGTTGACCACAACCTCAGCGACCTGCCCGCGTTTTTGACAGCTTATCCCGGTGTAAATTCAGGCTATATGATCCCTCAATATACGGCTGCGTCGCTGGTGTCTGAGAATAAGGTGCTCACTCACCCTGCTTCGGTTGATTCCATTCCCACCTCAGCCAATCAGGAAGACCATGTCAGCATGGGAACAATCGCGGCGCGTCAAGCCCGTGAGATTTTAGAAAATGTACGACACGTCATTGCCATTGAAATCATGGTTGCACTGCAGGGAATCGATTTTTTGCAGCCACTGCAACCCGGTACAGCCTTACAAGCATTACATGCATATTTACGGAAGTTCGTGCCTTTTATGCATGAAGACCGGATGATATCACCTGATATTCAAATGATTTACGAAAAAATCACTGACTGTTCCATCGTGTCACTTGTTGAAAAGAGCACAGGTGAGTTATTTTATTGATATTTTTATTGCTTTAACTATATTGTTGTATTATACTTGTCCGTATCAACTTTGATATTACTACAATATCCAAAAATGAAAGGGAGAAAAAATGAGAAAAACCTACTTAAAATTAACGCTACTACTTGCAATTGTGCTTACTCTGACAGCAGCAATCGCTGCATGCGGCACAGCTCCGGAACCCGCTGTACCATTGCCGGCACCCGCCCCGGCTCCGGATGCCCCCGCACCTGAAGGACTTCCGGAACCCCCGCCACCTGAAACTCCGGCACCAGGATATGATGTGCTCCGTATGGCATTTTCACCTCCCGGTACACTGGATCCCCACTTTGCCGTGGATCAGGCTGCAGATAACATATCACGTCTTATTTACGACTACTTTGTATTTTTTGACGAAGACTATAATCTTGCACTCCATCGTGGACTTGCAGAAAGCTATGATGTTAATGCCGACGGCACTGTCTGGACTTTTGGCGTGCGTCCGGGAGTCACCTTCCATAGTGGCAAAGAACTTACATCAAGAGATGTCAAGTTTTCTTTTGATCGTCTCCGCGACCCTGATATTGGCTCAGCTTTAGCAGCTACTTTTTCCAATATCACAGATATCGCAGCACCTGATGACAACACAGTTATATTTACGCTTGAGAATCCCAGCCCGAATTTCTTATTTGACTTATTCGCCTATCAAGCTAAAGTTGTAGATGCGGACAATACCGACTTTAATACAAATTTTAACGGTACGGGACCGTTTATTGTTGAAACTTATCTTCCCGAAGACCGCATCACCTTTATCCGTAACCCCAATTACTGGTTATATGATAACGGAGTGCGACTGCCTCATCTTGACGCCATTGAATACCTCTTCCTTGCTGATGAAAGTGCTCAGCTTGAAGCATTACGCGGCGGTCAGGTACACTTTTTAATGTTCCTGCCGGCTGAATTTGTACCCCTGCTTGAAGCTGATCCTAACGTAAATGTTCATCGTAAGGCTTCTAACTTCTCATATGTACTGGAAATGCGCTCGGACAAGGGTCCTGCATCTGACAACAGAGTGCGGCAGGCTCTTAAGCTGGGCACTGACCGTGAGGAAATGCTGCTGGGTGCCGCAAACGGACTTGGTGTGCTGGGACGCGATACTCCGATAGGACCTGCTTTTGGCGATTATTATATTGGCGG
>Ga0209737_10001264_pt1 | contig 18453 bp, 11 predicted proteins | sample TergutCu122P3_FD_187284 | JGI IMG/M metagenome (GOLD analysis project Ga0209737, IMG submission 187284) | Cubitermes ugandensis P3 segment gut microbial communities from Kakamega Forest, Kenya - Cu122 P3 (SPAdes) (version 2) | ecosystem: Host-associated > Arthropoda: Insects > Digestive system...
CGGCTCGCCAGCCATTAGCGCTAAACTAGCACCGCCGCCGGTTGATAAATACGAAAAACTACCGCCGTTTAATACGTCCCAACCTCGAACAAAATCCACCGTGTCACCACCGCCTATCAAACTAAAAACCTGCGGGTTATTGGCCAACGCCAGCGCTACACGCGAACTACCATGGGCAAAATTGGATTTTTCGGCCATTCCCAACGTCCCGTTCCACACCACCGTCCCAGCTCGTTCAATAATTTCGGTCATGCGGTTGATCGACTTTGTGCCCAAGTCAAATATCGCATTATTTGGTGCTACCGCTCCACGCGTTACCGTATGTCGTGCGCCGTCTGGGTTGCCATTTTTACTTATCGCCACATCAACCGGCAATATAAAATTCTGTTTGAACCTAACACCATACCTAGCCTTTGCTTTAGTTAGTGTACTTTGTACACTAACATCTGCTTCGGGATTCCATAAACTGGCGCCGATTGGGAATCCTTCCGCCATCAAAAAGTTATTAGCTATCGCTCCACCAACAATCACCGTATCGGCAATGTCGACGAATTTATTCACCAGTGGCGTTTTATCGGCAATCTTTGCCCCGCCCAATATTGCTACCAGCGGCCGATTGGGGTTATCGATAGTATTTTTGACTGTTAACCATTCTTTTTCTAGTAGTAGTCCCGCCACTGATGGCACAAATTCGGTGATCGCCTCGGTGGAAGCATGGGCTCGATGTACTACACCAAAACCATCCTGGACGAAATAATCCGCGCCTGTCGATTTCACTAACTGACGGGCAAAGTCGGCATCATTAGCTTCTTCCCCGGGGTAAAATCGCAAATTTTCGAGTAGTAGAATTTCCCCAACTGACATTTTTTTTGCTGCAACCTTAACTTTATCGCCGATGCAGTCACTAACAAATTTGACCTTGCGGTCTGACAGTTCGCTCAATCTTGTCGCTACTGACTCCAAGCTGAACTCCGGGTCGGGCTTGCCATCCGGGCGACCCAAGTGAGAAATGATCACTACTTTTGCGCCGTGTTTTATTAAATATTCCAAAGTTGGCAAACTGGCCGCCAGGCGCGAATCGTCGGTAATCTTGCCGTCCTTTATCGGCACATTGTAATCGGTCCGAAGCAAAACTATCTTGCCAGCAACATTGATATCTCGCACCGTACGAGCCGGAAAACTAAGCATTATTCCCGCTCCGCGTATCCACCAAATGGGCGTGCAGATTGCGTTCGGTCGCTACAATAATTCGCCGCATTTCTGCCACCGACTCCGCCGCAAAGCCGCCCAGCGCGGTTTCTTCACTCAGCATCGTCATACTAGCACCCTCCACCACCGCCGTAGCCACATCAGAAGTTTCGGCCCGGGTGGGTCGCGGATTGTCTACCATACTCGCCAACATCTGGGTAGCCACAATACTAAATTTGCCGTGCTTTTTACAAAGTTCAATAATTCGCCACTGCAACACTGGCACTAATTCTGCCCCAATCTCGTAAGCTAAGTCACCTCGTGCCACCATCACCCCATCACTAGCCTGGACGATACTGTCCAAAACCCCCGGCTTAGTCGCGGCTTTGGTTTCAATTTTGGCAATAACCCGAGCCCGCGAACCAGAGTTACTAATAATCTGCCTTAGCATTTTGATATCTGCCGCTTGGTGGACAAACGACAGGCCAATAAAGTCAAAATCTGCACCTAAAATAAATTCTAGATCTTCTAAATCCTTACTGGTAATCGCCTCGCCCGCAAAGTCAGAGTCCGGTAAATTCACTCCGTTATTACTGGTTAAGTAGCCGTCCGATAATGCTTTGATTTTAACAATTTTACCAACAACAGCCGTAACTTCAGCCTCAACCTTACCGTCGAACAGGAAAATTCGCTGTCGCGGGCTAACGTGTTCGATAATGTTGTACTGAATTGGCAAAATCGGGCCGCCGTTATGCTTGGCGCCATACATTAAAGCCAACTCATCACCGGCTTTGATATTAAACCGCCCCTTTAATTTGCCCAGGCGGATTTTTGGCCCCTGCAAGTCTGCTACTATGAAGATTTTTTGACGAAGTTCGGCCGCGATTTCCCGCGCCCATTCTATTTGTTTTTTGGCATCATCGTGACTCGCATGAGAAAAATTAATCCGGATTCCATCTGCCCCCGCGGCGATGATTCTGGCGATATTTTCGCGACTACCATTACCATCAATTGCCCCAATCGTCGCCAGAATTTTAGTTCGTTTCCCACCCATGGTGTTCATATTTCAATTTTATCACAAAAAACGCTCCTGGTGTAAACCAAAGAGCGTCGAAAATCATTCATCCCATCAGGACGAGCCGCGCCGCATAGTTTGAGTTCGAATAGTCATCATTCAGGTTCGAATCGACCTTACGAGAGTTCGGATACACGACACCATACGCACACTGCGACTGGCCGTCAGCACTTTTGTTCTCTGGTGTGTCCACAGCACCCACATTCGCAAACGCGGATAGTTTTTGTCAATTTACACCAGACTCACGTGGGGTGAATTTTTTAAAATCTGTATTGCCGGCAAGCGAGCGTTCAGTGTTATGTTTTCTTCAAGTGATAAGAAAAGATGAGCACAACACCCGCGCCATAATTTGGCAAACGAGATGTGTACTCATCTTATCATGAGAGCAGTGTTCTGGCAAAAGCCAAAGGCTTAAATCTCTTCACCCACCAGGACGAGCCGCGCCGCATAGTGCGAGCGCGAATAGCCACCATACAGGCGCGAAGCGACCCAACGAGAGAGCGGACACACGACACCACACGCACACCGCGACTGGCCGTCAACGTCCTCAAATTTCTCTGTGCCGACGCACTCGGTGTAATCTAAGCCATCAAAAGCGTCGATGTTGCCCTGCTCCAGCGCGGCGGTGGTCAACATACTATAGGCTTCCGCGCATACAGCGCGTATGTCTGATCCTGTGGCTTCCGACAGCTCTTTGGCCAACGTAACTGTAATTGCACGCTTGGTTGACCAATTATCATTAGTCAGGGTCGCCACGACTTGTCCTTTGGCGTTGACTACTTCATTACCGTCCGCATCGTACACGGAGCAAAGATATGTCAGCGTTTTGCCGACATCTTCTTCCTTAAACGCTCGTGGTGCATGGGTGTAGTCCGGATCTATTTCATCCGAAACTTTCGTTCCCCGAATCTCATAGCGCAGTGCGGCTTGCTGCGTGAGGGTATCAAATACACTCTCGCCCAACTTGATGATTGTTCTTAGGATTGCCTCCGCAGAAAGCGGGGTAATCTTCTCGCGGATAGTTAACGGCATTTCGTTTCCTCTCTCTTCTCTGGAAAAATCTACTTCATGATGTAATAGGTGCGTTTCACACCTAAAGACATCTTGTTTGGGACCTAATGGCCCCAAACACCCCTAGGGGTGAATTACCATAATCGTATCACACTTTTTTACAAAAGTCAATAACAACGCTTTACTTTGTTCACAAAACGTGATACCGTTATGTCATAACATCGATGATGTTGCAGATTGGACGGAGGTGATACACTAAAAGGGTTCAAAAGACCCATATGTGTATGGGTCTTCTTGTTTTTTAAACAAGAAAGATTTTCGCTTCTCGGGTTCGAAAGTACCTTAACATGGTAACAATAAAGGTTATAGCAATGTTGCCCACCCACTTATGAAAGGAGAAATCATGGGTAAACTTGTCGACGCTATAAAATCAAGTCAAAATCCCCTAAAGGCCATTGAGTATTTTTCAGAGAGAAATGAGGAAAAAACCCAGCTAGCAGCTGCGCAGGCGTGCGAAAACCAAAGCAATGTACCAAATAAAATCATACTTTGTCTACTATCTAGCAGATATTACAGTGTGACAAACGAGGCCGAGAGAATTTTTGCAGACTGGATAGAATCTCTAGAGAACGCCAGCCTTGACACTATTGAGGAATTAGCGGAGCACGAGTCACCGCGCATACGACTATTTGCCGCTGAAGCCTGTAAGAACCGTGCTGATATTACGGACAAAATTGCCACGAAGCTACTAACCGACGACGAAGACACTGTGGTTGATACCGCTATGAAAACTTTCGCTGAATGGCTAGAGAATACTAGTGTTGAAACCATCAAAGACTGGTCAGAAAGCGATGACTGGGAAATTCGGCGACTGGCTGCTCGAGTCTGCGAGGGGCGAACGGATATTCCTGATGAGATTGCTGAGAAACTGCTGAGTGATGAAGACGAAGCGACTACAACCCCCGCTGAAACCGTAGGCCCAAAAATCGTATATAAGAAAGTAAAAGATGGTATCGTTGTCGCAGAGATCCCCGACGATGCAATAATCGTCGGCTCACCAGGTAGTATATGCCGCACGAATAAAGCCCTAATTCTTGAAGTCAGAGCCCCGTTGGGTATAGGCGTTTCGCTTTATGACCCCTCTACAGCTTATACGGTAGGCGAGCTAGTTATAATTGAGAATTTCTCTCGGGGTGGATCTACTGGATTCTACTTCTTCTACACCGAAGAGGAAGCCCTAAGATTTAGATTTTAACCTTAATTTGTTACCTACAAATACCACCAGCACTGCGCCTGGTGGTATTTTCTTTTTTTACAAAATTTCTGTAGTGATCCCACCGGGAAGGTCGCTACGCGACCGCCGCTTGCTCGTCGTGCTGAAAGTAAACTTTCGCACGACTTCGCTGCGCTCTACCGAACCCTCCGGGTTCGATTCCTGTTGCGTACGCAACAATAGAAAACACCCGAAACCACTTCGGGCTTCGGGTGTTTTCTATGGTGATCCCACCGGGAATCGAACCCGGATTGCCAGGATGAAAACCTGGTGTCCTAACCGTTAGACGATGGGACCCTGGTCGGTATTATAGCATAAAATTCCCAAAAGCAGAATGATCTTGAAATATGATTTCGCTACTTGTCCCTCACCAATCCCCAGTAGTATCACTCTATATTTTAGGGGGTAGTAACAGAGACAGACAGGGTGTCAAGTTGATATTCTCTAAAAAGATTGGTGAGTGGGTTGATTTTTTTGTTAAAGTGTGCTACAATGGTAATATACCCCTTTGGGTGGTACATTCACACATCCACATATTACGTTCATCGCGGGATGCGGTGGTTTTTCTGGTCAAAAACCACCCCACCCCTGCGATGAATAGGTCATCCGTTGGGCGATTTTGCTGAGATACGAGAGAAAGAGGAAGACATGAAGATCACCGTACCCGGAAATGTGATCACCGTTGAGACGAGTTGGGGTACAAAAATACCAATATATTTGAAAGAGCACAGAAACCTCACGAAAGCCGTGGTTGGAGAAACTAATGGTCGACTAACCACATTTCTAAATTGCTCCATGGAGGTTGTCCAAGTCGAGAATTACTCTATCATTACCATACATCACCATGACCAAAACGGTGGTAAGACTTTTTTCCGGGGTGAAAATTTAACATTTGATTACTTCCACAGCTAACTACTGACAAAAAGGAGTGATCTTATGGTCAAAACTGGAAAGCCTGTCTTCGTCCGCGAATGCGATGGGGTCCGGTATTGTTATCGAACTAAGCGTGCCAGAAGAAAGGAGCTGACTTCTAGCGACTATACCTACACCATATATCGCACGAAGTCAGAACTTGAGAAAATCAGGTTTGAAGAAGACTTCTGGCCTGAGTAAATGTGGATAAAGAGCCTGTTTGAGTAACAAACTCAATCAGGCTCTTGCTTTTTATGATAAGATGAAAATATGAGCAAAAATAAGAAAAAACGCAACAAAAAATACACTGGTATCGATGCCAAAATTGACGATGGTTTGGTGACTATTCGCAAAGTCACCGCCGCAAACCGCACCCCCTTTCATCAGTGGCTGTTCGAGAAGAAGAAAATCATCCGCATAGTTGCCATTGCCCTGCTGGCCATCGCCGTCATCACCGCCGCACTAGTCAGCTTCCTCACCCCCAGCTAACTCCATATCAGGTTCAACCTAATATGCCCATATTAGGTTGAACCTGATATTTTCATATTATACAACATTTCCGCATTCTGAGAAAACCGTTTTCTCAGAATTAAGAAATATGTTGTAATATGATTTTTGGTGGCTTAATAGGGTCTGAGCCTATGGGATTTATAGCTATTCGAAAATACAGCGGGCGGCAAAACCATTGTAGCGATTGGACTCGTCAAACATTGCGGTAACTGTTGAGCCGATGATAGTAAAGTTAAAGGCTGTATTACGACCAGAGTTTTGCGTACCGCGGATCGATGTCCACAAGAATCCAGCAGATCCCTGCATACTAAAGCTCCCAAACCAAGTCCCGGAATAAACACCGCGGAATACGCCTGTTGGTTGCCAATTCAGTCGATATGCTGCGGTGCCCAATGTAGAAGGAGCGGTCGCTGCCCAGTCGACGAATTTTGCGTTCAGCCAAGCAAACTCACCAGTGCTGCCACCTGTCGGTAAGCGCCACCCCAGTGGACAAATGTCAGTAGTAGCATTGGACGGCACGGTAGTGCTGTTCGTACAAGTAGTGGTTGTGGCACCAGTGACCGCGCACCAATTATATAGATAGCCATAGAATGTGGTGTCGAGTAGTCCAGCCGTACCGGTCGGTGGTTGGCTGAAAATCGGAACGTTATACTGGGGTGTCCCTGTACTAGAGTTATTGGGCGTTGCTGCAGCGGCTAGCGCAGCGGTATTAATACCCGGCTTGCTAAGGGTTGGGTTGCCGGCCACATCGCCCAGACCAATTTTTAGGTTGTTTATCATCCATACTTTTTCATCTGGCATCTTGCAAATATAATAATCTTGGCCATTGCGGCTATCGGTCGCTAATGCTGAATCATAAATTTCCCAACTGTCAGCCTCGGCTTGAGTGAATGCCTGCATACTGCCGATATACCCCATATCATTACCCAGACAAGTGCCAGAGTCTGGTACGGGTGGCGGTTCTGGCGGCAACGTTGGCTCAACGGTATCAATAATATAAGTAACAATAATTATATAATTCCCGGCTGGTAGTGCGCTGTTTATGACGACAACGAGAGTGTATGGGGACTCGACGGAGCTGGCAGGACCGGTGATCGAGCCAATGCTCACGGCAGAATCACCATTGTTCGGAACGGTGATAGGAGTGCTTCCATCCATAAGAATAAGTTCAATTAGTGGATAGACATTGTCCGACATCACCGAAGCTGAATAACTGACCGTATCTGGGTCAGTCGAAATAATCGTTTTCATATCAAAGCTGCTCTCGGCGCCAGCTAAGATGTCTAGGCAATTTTCGGTAGGATCGACGTCTATTAATGGGTTCACCGGTTCAGCTCGAACCGTGAACACTGCAAAAGCTAGTGTTAAAACGGCGCCAAGGCCAATGGCAGAAACTGCCGCAACAGTAAGTCGGGATTTACGAAATGATAGCCGATGGTTTTTGAACAATAGCAATAATACGGTTGCACCAACGACGGCTACCACTGCAACGACTGCTACCAAGACAGAGAGACCTCCATCGCTTTCTATCATTACGCCAAAACCTGTATCGGGGACTTCAGGTCCTGGTCCGCCGGGGTCAATTGGCCCAACAGTCGGGCTGCATGAGAACTCGGGGTTGCTACTGTTGGTAGATACATTTATCTCAACAATTTGGGTAACTGTGTTTGTGAGTGCGTAAGTTGACGTGCTAAAACCACAAATAACCAAAGTAACCAGCAGTAAAACCCCAGATACCGATCCCAATACTCTCCGCTTCATAACTATATAAAGTATAAGCTTAACAAATGATGAAGTCAATAATAATTAGTTAATAATTAGTTAATAATTAGTTAATAATTAGTTAATAATTAATTGATTAGAATCTTAGTAGTTAACTTCCTATCGGTCATATCGGGTTCAGCTATATCAGGTTCAACCTAATATGGGCATATTAGGTTGAACCTGATATTCTGATATTTTTTTGTAATTTTGTTAATTAAAAAAGAGCGCTTTTGCACTCGAACAAGAACAGGGTTTTGGGAGCCACAGCATTTATACTGCGACTCCCGATTTGCTAGCCCATTAAAACCTATCTCGGTAATTCGCCCCAGATCTTACCCGCGCCGTCAACCAGCCCCGTGTTATCCCAACCAGCACTCAGCGCTGAAAGTTGGGCTAACCTTACAATCCCCTCAGGGGTTGTAGGCAAGACATAATATACACTGGTAGGGGCCGAGGAATATGATGCAAACGCATATGCATCCATTAGTTGGCTTTCCCCATTTCTTACCTCATCCGTCGTTACCAACGGCACATCGGACAGATCAAGTCTTGGTTGGTGCAATAGATAATCTGGAACGGCTGCCGAAGACTCAAATAACACCACTATACAGCCCGGGATGACTGGGTTAACGGGAAATGCGATTGGACTCTGCTTGGGTCTCTTTTTCCAAAACTTCATAATAGCCATGTCGGCTCCTTCCTCTCCGCGCCCGTCTGGGCACTTTGTTCTAACCCCCCACTTTACCCGCGAGGACTTTTTCCTCGAGACATATGGTGGGTTATTCGGCAGATAACTAGCAAACTTTTAAAGAACTTTTTGGGCTTTACAGCCCATGAATATGTTTAGACGGTTTAACACATTCACAGATTGTAAAACAGGGTTTTGAGCTATTTTGTACTTTTGGTACCGGCACCGCTCAGGCCGTAAAGCTGTTAGATCAAAAGATTGCAGAGCTCTGCGAGCTCCTTCTCTTTTGCTGCCCTGAACTCATCAGAATCAATAAGCTCCTCAGGGGCATAAATCACGATCGAGTGTTTCTCGTAGCGATTTGTATCGTATTGGTAATAGTCCTCATATTGCCCTTTCTTCAATAGACCGAATGGCCTATTGATGTCGAAACTACGATAGTCTTTCTCTACAGAAATGGACCCCTCCCATGTAACTTCTATGAAGGATGCATTGCCGAAAACGACCCGTCCTTCTTCGTGCCTGCTGAAGTTCTCACCATCACCACCCTGCCAAAGTGTGAGTTCAGATGCAGCCATGTCTGGATCCAGAATAATCTTGATCGAAATTTAATACCTAATTGTCTCTGTACGTAAGCTAGCTCATTTCTCTGTTGCCAGGGTAATTCACTAGCCTACACCCCCATTATAGCAAACTTTGCTTAAAATGTCAATGGTTATTTTGCTTTTTGCTGATTTTGGCAACTTTATCTCTGTCGGCGATTGTCTGGATTGCTTCGGGCTACAACATCGCAATGACCTCCACCTTAGATCCCGGGACAAGCCCGGTATGACAACTTCCGCCATACGCCTTACAGCTTAGAACTAACTTGGGCTGCTCGAAGGAGATTATCCATTAATGCGGCGATGGTTAGGGGGCCGACCCCGCCCCGTTTTGGTGTGATGGTGATATCATCGCGGTCATAGACTTCGTCCGATATGTCGCCGACGATATGACCGCTATCAGACGTAGTACCGGCATCTACGACCACAGCGCCAGGGGCAATCATATCATTTGTAATCAATCCGGGTACACCGGTGGCGGAAACAATAAGATCGGACCTTATTAGTTCGGGCTTGATATCAGGGGTGGAATTATCTAAAACCGTCATGTTAAGCCCAGAATTGCGCCACATCCGTGCCAAGGGCGCACCAACCAAACGGCCCTTGCCAACGATTGTGATTTTCTTCTCTGTTAGTTCGATATTGTACCCAGTTAATAACCAATTTATAGCTACCGCTGTAGCTGGGTCAAATTTGGTTTTGACGGCTAGACCGTCGACGTCCTTATCCGGATTAACAAGATTTAAGATTTTTTCTGTTTCATCAGGGTCACTCAGCGGCAACTGCACAATAATCCCGTGTACAGATGGGTCATTGTTCAATTCAGTAATTTTGGCAGCCGCTTCTGCCAAAGGGATATTATAGACATCCACCACCGCGCCGATATCATCGGCATATTCACGCTTCAATCGCACATAGGTGTCAATAACTGGGCTGTCAATGGTTTGAATAATCGCCAGGCGCGGGAAAATGCCCCTGGATTGGCGCAAACTACGCACCGTGTGGGCTTGGCGTTCCTTGATGAATCCGGCGAGTTCAGCGCCGTTTAAGAATTTAATCATAGTCTTAATATTAGCATACTCTATAGCAGGTTCGACCTGATAGGCGGGAGCATCAAGCTCCCCCTACTCAGGTCGAACCTGTCAGTTTGCACAAAAAACTAGTTATTTCTTGATGATTTTAATCTTGCCCAAAATCGGCAATTCTTTGGCTTTGCCACTGGCGGCATTCACGATACCGATGATACAAAGAATACCGATAACCATCGATGGCAACCACAAGATGAACGATATTAAGCTGGCCAAACCTGGGTTACAGGTACCGGTTGACCCAGTGAACCACCAACTAACACATCCAGCGGTTAGTGCACTCGTGATAACACCAGAGATAATACTGGCAATAATGGTCCAACCGACCAAAATTAGCATGATGTTTATACCCTGCACAGCATGGAAGCGTACATATTTATTCTTCTTCTCTGCAAAGTATGGTATTAGGGCTAGGATGCCGATATACGACAAAACTGCCATGCCTTTACCAGATTCGATTTCACTTTTTTCCATTTTTTTACTCCTTGATTATTATTTAAATTTATAAACTTTATTATACTCTATTTACTATCTATCTAATATAGGGCACTCCTTTCCTATATAACCATAAGTATATTGTAACAAATTATTTTCGACGAAGCAATGGTAAAAAGTTCCAAATGAGTGGCTAAATTGGTTCATGGATTAACAACGGCAGAATAAACAACTTCTTGCACATAGCTAGCACATGGCGTGACAGTGCCTGCGTTATTTCTGACTGCATAGTTTACTCTGGTATCCTCGGATTCCTCTGGCCCGCCTACTGGGAAAGTCGGCCCGTTATTGTCGGCGATTGGGGTCGAAACAATAGGCACGGGCGACCAGCCTGTCGCAATCGGGCTATCAGCGACTTGATATCCCCAGGTACCGGCATCAATCGCATTGCCAACCGTTGAAGGAATGTTGTATGTGTTACCACCCGCCGTACAGACAAGGTTGGCGCCCTGGCTAATCATGGATAGTGTGTAGCCATTGGCATTATTGGTGGTGACTTTTGCCAGCATATACCCCGCAGCCCACGGTGTGGTTATGGAAGTATTTAAAGTAAGTGTGTCATTTAGCGCTGATCCGGGCGGATCAACTGCCAAGTCAATAAATTTATCGTCGAGGTATAGGTATCCACCGATGGAGCGGCCATAGCTATCTAGGATGGGGCCGCCGGTGGGGCTGCTGGGGTCGGCGACAGGTGGCATGGTGGCGGTTTCGGAGCCGACTTTGACGGTGACCGAGACTAGCCCGGGGGTGTGGGTGGTGGTGGTACATTTTAGTTCGGTGTTGCTGACTACGACGACATTGGTACACGATGCTGCGGTGCCGGCGATGTCGAGGATGACGGTGGGGACAGGAATAAGCGAACTGGCATCAACTGCTGTGGGGAATAATCGATTATTGCCAGAAGTACCATCGCCGATTTGACCGGTGTCGTTAAACCCCCAACAATATAGCTGATTATCGTCAGCTATGGCACAATTGTGGGTGCCGCCGGCCGAGATAGCTTTGACGGTTTTACCGCTTAGGCCGCTGGATGAGCTGGTGTCGACGGCGGCGGGAAATAGTATATTGAATACGCCGCTGGTCCCATCGCCGATTTGGCCGTTATTGTTATACCCCCAACAATAGACTTTATTATCATTGGCTATGGCGCAGGTGTGGGTATTGCCTGCCGAGATGGCAATCACGGTTTTGCCATTTAGTCCACTGGATGAACTTTTATCTACGGCGGTTGGGTAGGGACGAGTACTGGAAGTACCATCACCAATTTGACCATTGCTGTTATTTCCCCAGCAATAGGCGTTGTTATCATTGGCTATGGCGCAGTTGTGGTATTGCCCTCCTGCGATAGCTGTGACGGTTTTACCGCTTAGGCCGCTGGAGGAACTGGTATCCACGGCGGTTGGGTATGAACGATTATTAGCAGAGCCAGTAGCGCCGTCACCAATCTGACCGAACTGGTTACTCCCCCAGCAATAGACATTGTTATCATTGGCTAAGGCGCAGGTGGTATTATTGTTTGCTGAAATAGTAATCACGGTTTTTCCGTTTAGGCCGCTGGAGGAACTGGTATCCACGGCGGTTGGGTAGGGATAATTACTGCCCTGAGTACCAATACCGATTTGACCATTGTTGTTTTGTCCCCAACAATAGGCGTTATTATCGGAGGCGATGGCGCAGGTGTGGTTGCTTTTGCTAGCAGAGATGGCAATCACGGTTTTGCCGTTTAGGCCGCTGGAGGAGCTTTTGTCTACGGCGGTTGGGTAGGCACGAGTATTACCAGAAGTGCCGTCGCCGATTTGACCAGCAGCATTCTGTCCCCAACAATAGACGTTGTAATCACTGGCTAGGGCGCAAGTGTGGGACCAGCCTGCCGAGATAGCTATGACGGTTTTTCCGTTTAGGCCGCTGGAGGAACTGGTATTTACGGCGGTTGGGTAGAGACGGTTATTGCCGAAAGTGCCATCACCAATTTGGCCGCTACCGTTGAGTCCCCAACAATAGACTGCTCCGGCGTTATCTAGGGCGCAAGTATGACTGTTCCCAGATGCTACTTGTTTCCAGGTAAAATCTTTTTTGAAGCCGACACCCGTGATGGTGAGTTCGGTGCCGCCGGCTGTGGGACCTTCGGGTGGGGATACGGTGTAAATCGCTAGTGGTAATTCGTAGAGGAATCCGTCGGCCAAAGTATAGAACTCTGTGCCGTTGTCGACCGTGACAGATACTGACCCTACGCTATGAGCCGGGGTTGTACAGGTGATGGTATCGTTATTCACCACGGTTATATTGGTACAGTTGGCCGACGTGCCGGCGATATCAAGTATGACGGAATAGTTTGGTGGCCCCCAACTGGGATGGGGAATAAAATTGTGCCCGGTGATAGTGATGGTGGTGCCACCACTGTTCGGGCCAGTCGATGGGCTGACGGCGGTGACTGTCAGTGGTTGGCGGTAAGTATACGATAGCGGCAATGTGACCATCACGCCGTTAACCGTCACGTCTACGTCTACTGTGGCTTCGACGTGCGGCGGCGGGACGGCTTTGATGGTGTTAAGGTCAACCACCGTGACGTTGGACATCTTGACAGATATGTGGTCAAAGGCCACGGCTGGTGGGGTCATACTGGAGTTATCACAACCAAATGGCGTGCCTAGTGATGGATAGAATTTGCTATGCAGAGTATCGAACATACCGCCCACGGTGCCCGTGCCATTGCCGTCTAATTTACAAACCGGCACAAAGTTGCGGTCGTCGGTGTCTAGGTCCTTATCAATCTTGAAACTATAAACACGCCCAACCAGACCATTAGCGGCCGCCCCGGCGGTGTTATTAGCGGAACCTAGGTATATATTAATCGGCATATTGGGCGGAGTTGTGGATGGGCTAGACACATTTAAGCCCGGGCCGCCGCTGGTGCTGTTCACAGTAAATGTGGCTTCTGTGCCATCATAGCTCAGCGATGTGGTGATGCGGTCGCCCAATGCAAAACCACCACCAGCTTCAATCACGGTTTGACTACCAAAGCTGGCCGTCGGGAACATATTGCCGGAACTAGGCAGTGAAATCATAAAGTATTGATTGGCAAACAGCGCGCCCGCGGCATATTGACCGCCATCACGCCTCGTGTCGATTGTCATTTTGGTATTGCCAATTTGATTCACACCGGTATCAATATATTGCGTGCCGTTAAAGTTCAACCAGCCCAACTGATAATATTGCTGCCCCGTGCTGTCGGCGTAGCGTGTCGATGGCACGATGTCTTGCCCGGTGATGGTCACTTGGCCATCTGGGTTATAACTGAGTCCGAATCCGGTTCCACCGGTCGTCGGACCTAGATTTGGGTCAATGGTATAAACTTCCGGTATATATGTATAATAGCCGGGGTGATGGTAAATGCGCGAACCAACCGTGACAACGATATCTACCTCGCCGGCTGAATTTGGTGGCGGGACGAATTGTAGTTCATCGTTGCTGATAATTATAAAGGCGCTTAAAGGCACCGGTACCCCGCCCATCATCAAGCTATCGAAGTTGAGCGTGCTGCCGCTGGTCGAAGCTAGGTTTGTGCCTGTTAATGTGACGACTCCATTGGGGTCATACGATACACCAAAGCCAGTACCACCAGTCGTTGGGCCAGATGTTGGCATCACCGGGTAATCAAAGATTGGCCGACCATAAACCGCCACCACATGTTTGCCGGTGGTCATCGGCCCGCTGAAACTACTGATTTCTGGCACCAAAGTAATTGTCGTTAGATCATCATACAAAACCGGCATATATTGGAATGTGCAGGTGCTTTTGTTATTAACATCATCATAACCATTGGGGTTAGTCGATGAATTATATGGATTTATATTGAATGTACAGGAACTAGGAGTAAATACGCCTGCCGAAGCTGTGCCTTCCAGCCAGTCGGTCAAGTCAATCGTGCCGACAAATGGTCCATTCATCGTCAAGGTAAAGGTGCCGGGCGTGGAATAGCGCAGATAATCCGGGCCGGTAATGGTCATATTATTGGCCATCACCCAAATGTAATCATCCAACGATTCGGGCGCAGTCGAAAGGAAACTCTTGCCCGTCATACCGGTGTTGCTGGCGGTGACGGCGGCGGTTAATACTTTGCGCCCCGGCGAAACCGGTACATATGAAACCGTATTCGGCACGGCCGCTGTCCACGAAACAGTGCCCAAAGTGCCAACATCAGTGCCAGAAATGGTTGCTGTGCTGTTGGTGCTGCCGTTCGGCGTAAATGCATAATCCTGTGTTTTGCCTACATAACCAATCGTACAGTTCGGGCTGGAAGCCGCGCATTTGATATGAATTTCGTCGGCCGCTACCTTGACGGTGGTAAAGGCTTGCTGGCCGCTGCTGGCGGTACCGGTTAACTGTATATAATAAGTCGGGAAATCTGGTGGGGTAATGCGATCGTCACGCATAGTATAGTAAAAGATAACTGTGTACGGACCACCAGCGGCAAACGTGAAGGTATTGGTAGCACCGTTCCAGCCGCTCGCGGGGCTGCTAAATGTACCACCGGCTGATCCGCCACCCATAATCGACAACACATCGGTTAGCGTGATCGTGCCAGCCCAAGTGCTACCCATTGTGACGGTCAGTGTGAACATACCGGTTTCGCCGCGCAAAATTAAATCAGATGCACCCATCGGGGTGATGGTCATACCCGGGTCAATCACCGGTGACATACTATAGCAATTGTCTTTGATTGAAGGAGTTGCGCTGGTGCCGCAAATATCAATCGAACTGGTGCTGGTGTTGTTGGCTGTCGTGGCTGGCGTATAACTAAACCCGATATCTTCGCCGTTGGTACCAGAAAAATCTATCACATTGCCCGACACACCGCCAACGGTAAACGCGCCCTTGGTGCCAGCCGGGTTATCGCTGTAGGTCAATATGTCATCGAGCGTTATCGTTCCAAAATACTGTGCACCAAACGTCGTCACCGTAAAGTTTGTGCGACAATTGATGCAGAAGAAACTATAACTACCATTAGTATCGATTTTGTATTCTTGAGCCAGCAAACCAAACACCACACTGTCTTCGCTGGAAAGCAGAAACGGTTTCTCAAAATCAGTAGTCGGAATCGTCACATTTATCATCGGCCACCACAGGTTGTCTTGATTGGCGGTCGTCCAATAAGACTTTAGTGTGTCCCAACTGGTTAAGTGCGGAGCTGTGGTCGGTGAAGTCCAGGTGTATTTAAGTGTTTGACCAATCGTCCCGCTGGTGTTGGGGTCTGTGCCCACCCCTGGGTCCACGGTGTTTTCGTACAGCACATTAAATGTACCGCTACTAAATCGTGTATCAGTTGATGCAAAAACACCAGACAGCCCGGGGTTAATTGTTGTCTTCCAATCGTCCGCCAAGTTAACGGTGCCTTCCCAACGACCATCAAGCACCACTTGACACTGTACCGTAGCACCCGGCGCCACAAACGGTGTGGTGGTCCAACCAACAGTTCCCGTGCCATCGTCGGCATAGCATTCATTAACAAAATCAGTTGCTACTTCGAAGAACGTGAATACTGGTGGCTCCCAGATTACAATCGGATTGCCCGGGTCGGTATCGTCAATTTCTGGCGGCAGTGGCGGCAGATAGTTGGCCGTCACGGGCACTGTCCCGGCTATATGAACTGGCGTTCGACACTGCAACTGCGTATCGGACAAAATTTGAATGTTGGTACAAGGTGTCGTGCCAACCATCAAGCCCGAACTACTATCGACCGTGCCACCAAAACCAATCGATGTGACACCGCGGATGTTATTGCCAGTTATCCAAACTGTAGTGCCGCCCAGGGTTGGGCCAGATTCCGGGTAAATCGTCCGAATATCCGGAAAACCGATAACTTCGACCACAATATCGCCGATATCCATCTGGCGGGAATATTCGATCGGCAAATGCGGCGCCAGTGTTATAAATCTAGTGTCGGGCTCAACCGTCGGCGTATAGGTGAAGGTGCAAGAAGAAGTATTAGAAATTGGGTCATAGGTGGTGTTTAGGCCCGGTGCTTGTCCGCTAAAGTCAAACACGCACGTACCACCATTGCTCCACATGCCACCCTGAGGCATTTCGTCAATCGTGTCGGTGTCGGACAAGATAACTTCACCCTGAAATGGACCGTTTAAGGCCACGGTATATGTCCCATAGCCACCGTTCGCAATCACCGCATCGCCGTCAAAAAAATAGGTTTCATTGGCCATCACCCAGATATAATCACCCAGCCCGTAATCTTTGCTATTAAACGTTTTTCCGTTAATTAACGCATTGGATACGCTAGATCCCAACGCATTTAGTAAATACCTACCCGGCTTGGCTGGTTTGAATGTTACGGTTTGGGTGGCAGATGAATCATTCCAAGAAGGCGCAGTTCCTGTCAGCATACTTAAGTTGTCCAAATTGCCAAACACATCCGTTGATGTAATAGCCGCACTTCCCGTAAATGTACCATTAGGACGAATCAAATAACTCTGTGTTTCGTCGCGGCTGGGCGTGCTAACATAGCCAATCGTACAGTTCGGGAAGGAAGGATGGCAGGACCAAAGTAAACGATCGGAGATAATACCGATGATAAGCGACGTGAAGCCGTCAGGGATACCAGTGGCATCTAGCGAAATCTGAGCTGCACTATCGGGCAGAGTGCTTGCCACTGTATATTCAAAAGTTCGCTGGCAAGCTGGGCTGGAAATGGTCGTACAGCCGGTAAAATCATATCTGCCAGCATTATAAGTCGTGTTATTCGGAGCGGCAGTTATGTCATTAAATACACCACCACCACCACCAGTAATTATGTCTGCTAGATCTACATAGTCAATAGTCGTGTCATAGACGGTCAGAGTGAATGTGCCAGTCGAACCACGCGACATCTGGTTCGGCCCATCAGTCCTGACGATTCTCATTGATTCAGGGGTGACGTTGATGTCTATATAGTTGTTCGTCAGCGTTGTTGGCCCCTGGCTTGCCGGTCCGGAACTCGTGCCGCTGATTCGGATATAATTCGGACTGAGTGCAGTCACCAACGGAGTATAAAGGAAATGCTGATCAGCCCCGTTACTAAAGAATAGAATTTTACTAGACGGGTCGAATGAACCCTTGAAGCCACCAGGAGTATCGCTGTTTGAAATATCATCATCAATGGCGATTTGGCCATTATAAAGCGCGCCGTAGGTCGAAATCGTGAAGCTCGCTTGGGTGTTTTCGGCAAATCGGCTCGAACTTGATGTAATTTGATAGCTCTGCGCCCAGATAGCAAATATCAGTGGATCGCCATTTAATATGATATTTGCCGCCAAGAAATTGCTGCTGCGCACTGGGGTGACATTTAGCCCGGGTCGCATCAACTGGTTTTGGTTCGCCGAAGTCCAATTTGAAATCAACGTCGACCAACTGGGTGTCGCATAATTGTAATACAAATACTGGTGTGGGTCATCATAGGTATCACCAAATGAAACTGTGAATGTGCCCGTGGACGGGTTGAACCGCGAATCGGAAGGCATCACGCTACTTTGATAAAAAGTACCTTTTAGACTAGGGTTTATTTGGTCAGCATAAGTATCCGCCAAAGTTAGCGTGCCGTCAAACGCTCCATTTAATTTAATCCGACACGGCACGGACGCACCAGCGTTGATATAGCGTTGCACCACGCTCCAGGTCGTGCCACCGTCCAATGAACATTCATTAGTATAACTGGTGGCCGTCGTATAGTAATAGAAAGTGCCGGTATTAACGACCGCACTATTGGAATAACTTAGCACCACTGGGACCGCCGATGGATGAGAACCCTGTGGCGGAGTAGAAATAGTGATACTGCCAGTTGTGGCAGAATTCGATGCCGG
>Ga0209737_10001265_pt1 | contig 18452 bp, 16 predicted proteins | sample TergutCu122P3_FD_187284 | JGI IMG/M metagenome (GOLD analysis project Ga0209737, IMG submission 187284) | Cubitermes ugandensis P3 segment gut microbial communities from Kakamega Forest, Kenya - Cu122 P3 (SPAdes) (version 2) | ecosystem: Host-associated > Arthropoda: Insects > Digestive system...
CGCTCGCGGCTAAAGGCCGCTCACCAGCGCGACCTATGCGCTGCCGCCTGTAACACAACAAACCCCCGTCGGCTTCGCCGACACCCCCTTTGAAAAGGGGGCAAGGCGGGGGCTTTTTTATCCCGACAACATTAAAAACCAGACCAATGTTGTATGGCGATCGGGAAGTTTGCCTGCCCCGAAGTTTTGTCGCTGTACGGCGACAAAGCTCATGAGGCCGCTTCCATAGACGGCCTTGAGGCAGGGCGCGGAGGTCGTTACCATGCTTGTTACGTTTTTTACAATTTGTAACGCATAATTGAGTTTGTTGTATAACATAAAGTAATAGTATCTGTGAGGGCTATACATTCCCGAAAAACCATGATAGAGTTACGGTTATCTGGTTCTTGAAAGCAACACAAGGCTCAGACAGGAACGAAAAGCGTGAACAATGTATTTACGCTGTCGCAAGGGGGGGGAAGGGTAATCGCTATGTGGTTACTGAGCTTTTGCGGTAACTGCATATCCCGTCTTTAAAGATTACCAGGCAATAAACGCCATTGTACTGGACGTATGGCCGGTGTAGAGACTTGATTGAAGCGGTCTCAAGCCATTTGTTTTTCAAACGAATGTCATCGGCATGCGCCCGGCAGCTTTGGTAAGAGGCAGAGCTTTCTACAACTGCCTGTATATCGCGGTAGGGTCGGCACGAGACGTGCCGGTAGTTGCCCTGTGACCGCCCTCAGCGGTTCCCGCTTCCTCCGACAGCTTTAGACAATTGCGTTGATTCAAAACTCTGTCGTCCACGGGAGGTAGGGTATGAAGGCAAGGAACAGAGGGTTTACCCTCATCGAGCTGATGGTGACGTTGTCGGTGTTGGCGATTTTGCTGGCGATCGCTGCGCCTTCCTTCAGCGAGCTCATCATGAACAATCGCCTCGCCACCGCTGTCAATGAGGTGCAAAGCGCGCTCAACTTTGCGCGGGCGGAGGCGGTGACCCGTCGGCAGTCCGTGACGGTCTGCATCAGTTCCGATGGCGCTTCTTGCAGTACCACAGGCCACTGGCAGGATGGTTTGTTGGTTTACACGGCGGTTGCGGGGGACACTCAAATTCTCAGGCATGTCCAACTCGCCGGAGACGGATTGAAAATCAGTCCCGGAAGCAGCACGGATTTTGGCTCAAACAAGTTCATTCGTTTTACAGCAAGAGGCGGCGCTGTGGCGCAAGGCAGCTTGCGGTTTTGCGACACGCGCACGGGCAATTATGGGCGACAACTGACCCTTTTCCCAGTGGGTCGGATCGAGTCGAGTAAGCGGCAACTCTGTTCATAAGGAGAATTCCGATGCTAAAAAGCCAACGATTTCATCCGCGATTCAAGCAAGGGGGCGTTACCCTGCTCGAGGTCTTGGTGACTGTGGCCATTCTTTCTGTCGGTTTGCTGGGCATGGCGGGATTGCTCACCAAGAGCACCGCTTTAGGCATCAGCGCCCATGATCGAACGGTTTCGACCCAGAAAATCTATGCGTTTGCGGATCGCATGCGGGCAAACCCCGAAGGCGTCAACGCGGGTTATTACAACAACTTGAGCGGCGCACCGGGTGGTCATCCCGGTTGCACGACGAGCCCCTGTTCTGCGGCGCAAATCGCCCAGTTGGACTTTTTCCAATGGCGGCAGGCGCTTGCCGCTTCGTTGCCCGGCGGTCAAGGCACGGTCGCCGCCGTGCCGGGAAGCGAAGGTCTTTTCACCATCACCGTCCGTTGGCAAGGGAAGGGACTTGATTTGCGGGGTCTCTCTGAACAAACCTATTCAATGAGTGTGCGGCCATGAAACGAAACGCGAAACCAACTGCTTTGCAGCATCAAATCGGCATAACGCTGGTTGAGTTGATGGTCGCCATCACCGTAGGGTTGTTCCTGCTTGCGGTGATCGGTGGCATCTCCCTCTCGTCGAGTCGTGTTTTCACGGGCACCAGCGCCGCCACGGCGATGGACGAAAACGCCCGTGCGATCTTTGATTTGATCGGCGTCAGCGTTCGGCAGACCGGCTTTAATGGATGCGCCGATTTCAGCGGCACCATCACAGGCGATACGCGCGCTCTAGGCGTGACCCAATGGTTCGACGACACCGCCAATTCCGTGCAGGGTTTGTCGCTCACCGCCAGTGATTCACGCTTTGTCGGCTCTCTTCCGGACACCGATGTGTTGATCCTCGTCGGGGTCGATTCGCAGAGAGAGGCCAGCGTGGTGTCGGACATGGGCGGAGTCATCACGACCGGTGCGCACGATTTCCAGCCGGGTGAAGTGTTGCTGGCGAGCAGTTGCCAGCTCAACAGCGTCTTCATCATGACCGGCGGCACGGGCAATACCATCCTGCACGGTTCCGCAAAGAATTGCGACGCGGACATCGGCACGAATTGCGCGGGCGTGATGGGTTCCCCTTCTGTGATGCCCATCCCCTATGCGTTGGATCCCGGCGCTTTGGTGATGCCCGTCGTGGCCAACGCCTACTACATCGCGGATTCAGGCAACGCCGCCAAAGGCCGGTCGCTGTGGAACTGCACGACGGAAAACCAGATATGGCCTAACGTGGTTTGCAACGAGATGGTCAATGGCGTGGAAAACCTCAGGCTGTCTTTTGGTCTCGACACGACCGGAAGCGGCTCCATCGACAGCTATGTGCCGGCCGGCGATCCCGCGCTCAACGGGAGTCAGATCAAATCCGTCAAAGTGAACCTGCTGTTGGCGACCCTGCCTGATTCCGGCGCTTCCAGCACAGGTTCCAACCAATACACCTTCAACGGTGAAACGGTGACGCCGGGCGACCGTCGGATATACCGCGAATACACCACCGTTTTTTCACTGAGAAACAAAACGCTGTGAGGTTATGATGAGACATTCCACCACCACCCACCACCCTAAACGACAGGAAGGCTTTTCCCTGGTCGTGGCCATGCTCTTCCTGCTCCTCATCAGTCTGCTGTCTGTCGCGGCGATTCGCGGCGTGACCATGCAGGAACGGATGGCGGGCAATACACAGGACTGGAACCTCGCCTTTCAGGCCGCCGAAGCAGCGTTACGCGATGCCGAAACCGATATCCGAACCACAGGCCGGGTTCTGGGCATTGAAGGCTTTACGGCGAATTGCGGCGATGGTTTGTGCCTGCCCTCGACCGATGGAACGTCGGTTTGGAAGGCTGACGACAGTTGGCAGGGCAACAACAGCGTGACCTATGGCGCGATGACTGCGACAACCGCGTTTCCTGGCGTCAACCGTCAGCCCCGCTACAAGATCGAGGCATTGGGCAAAGTGGGCGCGAGCAGCTTGGCGATCTCCGGTTATGGCGGCGGCAGCCCGGCGCACTACGCCTACCGTGTCACCGCCGTCGGCTTTGGCAACATTCTGGACAGCGCAGGCAATCCGGCCACAAAAGTGTTTACGCAAAGCGTCTTTACGAACTGAAACCCCAAGGAGCCCACACCATGATGATTTGCTCACCATCCTTCAGAAAACGGGTCAGCTTGCCGTTGGCGGTTTTCATGATCTTGCAGGGCGGGTGGCCTGTGTCCAGCGCCGTCGCGCAGTCCACCTTGCAGATTGCGGATGTTCCGTCCTTGTCCGTCAGCGGATCCGCTCCCAATGTGCTGCTGGTGATGGACAACTCAAACAGTATGGACATGGCGCCGGATGGCAGCACGTCCTGGAGCAGTGATCCGGCCAGCCGATCCTATATCGCGCGCGCCGCCGCACGGCAAATCATTGCGGACTATGGTTCAAAAATGAATATCGGGCTGATGGCCTACCAGCAAAACAGTGATCCGCAGCCGTACAAAGCCGCCCTGAAAACCTTCATCAAAGATGTCAGCTTTGCGTCTTCCGCAGGCGGAAGAACCGCCAGCGTCCCCAACCCCTGGAGAACGACCAACAGGGTTTACTATAACCCGGCCAACGCATACGCTTTATACCATCAGTTTTCTTCTCAAACCGTTGCTTACTATACGGCCAGGAAGACCGCCTGGCCGCCGGACGCCTACGGTGTTTTCCCCACCATTCTGTACCATGTCATCCAGGGCAAAACGGACACCTCCGACACGCCGACCAATTATTCAACCTATGCGAACTACTGGCTGAACGAATATGGCCCCAGCGCCAGAATCGGCTACGTGGGGTGGGTGAATAACAACTGGTCGGGCTGCTATGGTGCGCCAACACCCTATACCGTTGACGAGGGTTGTTCCTATTTTTCAGGCGCCGATGTCGGTGGTTCTTTTAAGCCGTATCATTTTGGTCACTGGATACTTTCCCAAACGTATGGGTGGGCATGGGTCTCCGACGATGTGTCCAGCAGATCGAGCAATGGATTCCTGCACGTTCCTATCGCCGCGGCGAATCCGGGTTCCGCGCAGGCCAACTGGCTCAACCTGAAACTGGCCAATCCGCGCTACGACTATGGCACCAACGGCGGTAATTTATGCAACACGCCGGGTTGTATCACCTATGTTCGTGACCAGGGCGGCTGGAGAGACAAAACCAAGCCGCTGCAAAATGCCGGAAGCACCCCGATGGCCGGTACGCTCATCACCGCGAGAAACTATTTCACCAATGGGTTGACCGCGGGTGCCGGCGCCAACGATCAAACCGTGCAAACGAGTCCCAAGCCGGTGGTCGGAGAATGCGGCAATAATTTTGTCGTCTTTCTAACGGATGGTATGCCCACCGTGCGGTCTGGCGGCAACGTTGGAGCCATGTCATCGGAAGCGGTTCTCAACAACGATGTTATCAGCGCCGTGAGCGGTCTGCGGAACAGAAACATCAAGACCTACTTCATCGGCTTCGGCAATGAGGTTAACCCCGCCACACTGGACAGCTTCGCCAGAGAAGGCGGCACCGAAGCGTCCTACTCGGCCATGAACGCGGAGGAACTGAAAGACGCGATGGACAGCATCTTTTCTGACATCATGGTTCAGTCCTCGTCGTATGCGGCGGTGGCGACCAACTCCTCTTACCTGGGCACCGACAGCGCGGTGTACCAGGGTTCCTACAACGCCGGCCAATGGAACGGCGATGTGGTGGCCATCAAGCTGAACCCGAACACCGGCGAGGCAACGACCCAACAATGGAGCGCCGCCGCCGCGATGCCCGCCTATGGTTCGCGCAGCATCTTCACCTACAACTCCACCGAGAAAACAGGGCGCGATTTTGCATGGGACGCACTGGACGCCGATCAGCAAACCGCGCTTCAGGCCACCCCGTCCGGCGTGGCCGCGATAGGAGGCGCGGACAGAGGAAAGAACATGCTCAACTACCTCGCGGGCGATAAAACCCATCAGGGCGTTGGCGCCAACAAATACCGCAACCGCTCGACCTTGCTGGGGGACATTGTGAATTCGGCGCCGGTCTATGTCGGCAAGCCGGAGAAACGCTATCCCGACACCATCGAAAGCGCTTCCTATTACGACTGGACGGATTCGGTCAGTCGCGCCTCCGCCATCTATGTGGGCGCCAACGACGGGATGTTGCACGCCTTCATGGCGGATACCGGCAAAGAGGTTTTCGCCTACATACCCTCGATGGTTTATAAGAACCTGCCGCTTCTGGCCTCGCAGAACTACGAAGGATTGCACAAATTCTTTGTCGATGGCACGCCCAGCGTGGCCGACGCCCACATCCAAACGTCGATAGGCGGTCTTGGCGGAAAAGGATGGCGCACCATCCTGGTCGGCGGCCTGAACGCGGGCGGTCAAGGCATCTACGCGCTGGACATCACCAGCCCCACGGCATTTGACGCCAACAAAGTGCTTTGGGAATTCACTGACCGTGAAACCAGCACCGAAACCGCCAACCAGCGACTTAATTACGACCGCGACCTGGGCTACACCTTCAGCGCACCCTCCATCGTCAAAACCGGCGACGGATGGGTGGCGGTTTTCGGCAACGGTTACAACAATACCGTTAACGATGGCGATAACGCCTACAGCACCACCGGCAACGCCGTACTGTACGTCGTTGACCTGGAGACCGGCGTTATCAAGAAAAAACTGGACACGGGTCGCGGCCACGCCAACGCTGCCGATAACAAACCCAACGGCCTGTCCACGCCGGTCGCCATTGATATCAACAACGATGGCGTCGTGGACTATGTTTACGCAGGCGACTTGCAGGGCAACCTGTGGAAGTTTGACCTGAACGGCGGCGATAAAGATCACTGGAACATCGCGAACGGCGGACAACCCCTCTTTACCGCGAAAAGCGCTTCGGGTCTTCCGCAGCCGATCACCGTCAAACCCGAAGTCGCTCGGCACCCCCAGGGTGGAACCATGGTTTTATTCGGCACCGGAAAACTGTTCGAGACGAACGACGCGGCGCTCACCGCCCCCGTTAACACCTTCTACGGCATCTGGGACAAAGGCAGCGCGGTTTCTGGTGGCAGGAATGACCTGCAACAACAAGAGATCACGAAAGAAATGTCAGCGCACGGCAGCCATTGGCGTCTGCTGTCCAGCCACCCCGTGGACTGGAACAACAAGAGCGGTTGGTACCTCGACCTGGCGTACCCGTCAACCTCGCTGGGCGTAGGCGAACGGCTGATTGGCAACCCCGTGCTCAACGGCGAACGCATCGTGTTCGTCACCATCACCCCCACGGCGGGAGAATGCTCTGCCGGCGGCTACAGTTGGTTGATGGAACTGGACTTCCTGACGGGTGGTCGTTTGACGACGAGCCCCTTCGACGTTAACAAAGACGGCGCCTTTGATGAAGGAGACTACCTTGACGGTCCCGACACGTTTGGGCCGGGGGGGCCGGGACCTGGCGGGTCGCCCAAAAAACAACCCGCAGGAGGCAAACGGGAAGAAGGATTGATGTCTGCGCCCAACATCATAAAAGGGTCAGGCAAACCAGGCAGTCCACCTGAGATCAAACACATGAACACCAGCGCCGGCGTTGTCATCAGCGTGACCGAAAGCAAAGGACAAGCGGATCGGCGAGTGTCCTGGCGCGATATATCAACACAGTAAACAATGAAAGGAGACCTGACATGAGAACGACACAACTTCTGATACTAAGCCTTGCGCTCGGTTTTACCGGCGTTGCGCTGGGACAGGCCGTGACCCAACCCGTCCCGACGCCGGGAACAAACCAGCCCGTGACCGAATCCCCGCAAAGGACAGCGACGCCGGAAAACGCGGGGGCGGGAGAAACGCGCCCCCCGCCTCCCCCGCCGCCGTCCATCGCACCCCCGCCGCCGAAACCGATGCGGGCAGCGCCGACGGGCACGAAATAGGGCATGTCAGATGTCAGATGTCAGAGGGCAGATGTCAGATGTCAGATGTCAGATGTCAGAGGTCAGGTATCAGAAAGCCCCCTTTTCAAAGGGGGCGGCCGCCGAAGGCGGACGGGGGTTTGTTTCTCACGCGAAGCCGCGAAGCCGCGAAGCCGCGAAGGAACGAAGCAAGCGTAGCCCGGATAAGCGAAGCGCCATCCGTGGATCAGCAAGCATAGGTCGCTGGTGAGCGGCCTTCAGCCGCGAGCGAAGCGTGGCGGGAACCGCGACGGGTCGGCCTCACGCGGAGCGCCGTAGGCTGGGATAGAACGAAGCGCCGTAGGCTGGGATAGAACGAAGTGGAATCCCAGCTTAAAACCGCTCACGCGAAGGCGCGAAGCCGCGAAGGAACGAAGGAACGAAGGAACGAAGCTCCCCTCTCCCGCTTGCGGGAGAGGGGCGGGGGAGAGGGCGCTTTTCTCCCTCCCCTTCAAGGGGAGGGTTGGGGTTATCAGATGTCAGATGTCAGAGGTCAGATGTCAGATGTCAGATGTCAGGTATCAGAAAGCCCCCTTTTCAAAGGGGGTGGCCGCCGAAGGCGGACGGGGGTTTGTTTCTCACGCGAAGCCGCGAAGCCGCGAAGGAACGAAGTTCCCTCTCCCGCTTGCGGGAGAGGGGCGGGGGAGAGGGCGGTGGCGAAGACCATCGTCCAGCAAGCATCACCAAAACAGAAACGAGGAGGACACACCATGCGGTACAAGAAGACACCCCCCCAACCGAAGCGCCATCCTCGGTCACGCGGATTTACCCTGATGGAAGTGATGATCGCCGTTGCGGTGATCGCGATCCTTGCGGCCATTGCCATGCCCTCCTATTTCAGCTTCATACAGCGCACGCATCGCACCGACGCCACGCGCGCGCTCATGGAAGCCAGCGCGGCTATGGAGCGCTACTTCAGCCAGAACCAAACCTATGCTGGCGCAACCCTCGGCGCAGGCGCCAACGCTGTTTACAGCGCGACCTCCCCCGAAGGCTTCTACACCCTGAGCTTCAACGTCGCGCCCACCGCGACAACCTATTCGCTTCTGGCGACCGCGACAGGCTCACAAGCCAGCGATAAATGCGGCAACTTTACCTACAATAGCGCGTCCGTGCGTGGTGTTACCGGAACACTGAGCATCAAAGACTGCTGGAGAATGAAATAGGCGCGTAGCAAGCGTAGCAAGCGTAGCCCGGACAAGCGAAGCGCCGTCCGGGGATCAGAGGTCAGCAAGCGTAGCCCGGACAAGCGAAGCGCCGTCCGGGGATTGTGCCGCCCGATGCAAGGCATTGTGAATGGTTCAAATCAACGGCGCTTTGTGCCGGAGGACTGATTCCCGGACGGCGCTACGCTTGTCCGGGCTACGTTCGTTACATCCTTTCTCCCGCTTGCAAATCGGGAACCGTTCCCGCCCAATCTGCGGTATAAACGCCTTCTTGTACATAACGGTGAAACGACGAAAACGGCCAATCACGAACTGTTGTTACAAGCCCATGCTTAAGAGGGTTGATGTGGCAATAATCTACATGCACCTCGTAATCCCGTTCGTCACGGATGGTGTGCTCCCAATATCGCGGCTGCCAAATACCGCGCCCATTCGACCGAACCGGCTTTTCGGATAAAGATTCGATTGCCGGGATTTGTCTGGAAAACATCTTTTTGATATTTTGCCAACGTGAAGCGTAGTCCGCATCTCCCGACGGCAATGTCCAAACACAGTGCAAATGATCGGGCAACACCACCCACGCGTCGATATGAAATGGTCTTTCGTGGCGTACTTTCCTGACCACATCACGCAAGATGTCAATTTTCTGTACAAGCAGGTCGCTTCTGCGATCAAGCAAATTGACCGTGAAAAAGAAAATCCCGCCGGGGATGCGGCTACGCCGATAGTTCACCATAAAAAGCACGCTGTTTGTAGCCCGGATAAGCGAAATTCCGTCCCGGAATTGTGCCACGCGATGCGAATCATCGCAAAGATTTCATGTCTGTGGCGCTTTGCGTCGGAAGAATGTTCCCGGATGGCGCTTCGCTTATCCGGGCTACACCTTGCCCATTTCACGCGAAAGCGCGAAGTCGCGAAGAAATCGAATGCGCCACACAAATGTGCCGTTATCCCCGCGAAAGCAAACGTAGCAATCGTAGCCCGGATAAGCGAAGCGCCATCCGGGAATCAGGGGCCAGAGGTCAGAGGTCAGCAGACGTAGCCCGGATAAGCGAAGCGCCATCCGGGAATCAGGGGCCAGAGGTCAGAGGTCAGCAGACGTAGCCCGGATAAGCGAAGCGCCGTCCGGGGCAAGGAACGCATCAAACTCTTTCTTTTGAACCGATTTGCTTGAGGAGTAAAGGACGTGCCTTCAAATTGACGGGCACCGATACGCAGTCTTTTCCGTTTTTGCACCAAAATTCATGAGAGCCTTTGCCTTGCCTATAAAAAGAATAGCCATTCTTTTTGAGAATGGCTATCACTTCGTTATAAAAGCCTTTCATACAGGCAGCTCGGCATAGACCCTGTAGCCGATGCGCGACTTGGCGTGCAACGGCTTTCCTGAATGATTCATTTCAAACAGGGCGGGTACGCACAGCTCGACTTCCTTTTTCAACTCGTCTAAGGTTTCGGCTTCTACCGCCAAGCCGCGTAAGTTCGGACTCGTTGCGTAATAAACCTTCGCATCTTCGTCAAACGCTACATCGACTCTGACCAGCAAAGGCACGCCGAGCTTTCCGATATAGCTAGACAAAGGCCAGTTCAATGGGTACATGGTGGTTCCTCCGGGACTTTCGTCTAATCCTTTTCATGCTTTTTTTTGTGTTTCATTTCGATTCTATTCGTTTTCCTGTTTTTTCCGCAAGCCCATAGGTTGGACAAGCCGCACATTCGCTTCGCTTGTCCAGGCTACGCTTGCTGCGCGGCACGAAGCGGCGTCGCAGAATCCACAAAAAGGGCGCGATAAATCGCGCCCCTACGAAGGGTGGATGGCGGTCTTCGGCCTTATCCACCCTACGCCTTACACCCTGCGATGACGCCTTGCCGCCAGCCCGCCCAGCATCAACGCCAGCAGCGCCAGTCCCACCGGGTTCAGCACCGGGATGGCCGTGGTTCCGGCCAGCGGCGTCACATTTAACGCCAAGAGGACGGAAACGGTGATGCCTCCTTGCGTGGCAGTGATCGTTACGCGACCGTTCGCGGGCGCTCCCGCGCCGTCTGCCGGATTGGTCGTGATGTTGTTCGCCCCAAAATCGGCCAGCAGCACCTGGTCCGAAGTGCCATCGTCGTAGGTCCTCCTTACCGTCAGCCCGGCCAAGTTGATGGGTTGGCCTGCCGTATAGTTCCGTGTTATTGGCTGCTGCTCGATCACAATGCCGGTCAACGTCTTCGCCGGGAACTGATACGACAGCGTGACCGTGTTCCCGGTGTTGTTTGTCACCGTCGCGGCAAACGTATTGATCGTCGCGCCCGTCAATCCCGTAAACGTGTAGCCGGTGTTCGCCGTCAACGTCACTGAAGCGGTGTATGGCGTGCCGCCCTGGAACGGATTATCTCCAGGCGCCCAGGTCGCCGCGCTGCAAGTGAAATTGATCCCGCACGTTACCCCTCCAGACGGCGTAGCGCCCGCCGCTGGCGCTGTCACGGTAATCGCCGCGTTGGCGATAGGCGTTGCCGCCGTCGCCGGGAACTGATACGACAGCGTGACCGTGTTGCCGGTGTTGTTTGTCACTGTCGCGTTATTTCCGTTGATCGTCGTCGCGCCCGTCAATCCTCCCGTAAACGTGTAGCCGGTGTTCGCCGTCAACGTCACTGAAGCGGTGTATTGCCGGCCGCCCTCGAACGGATTATGTGGAGGATTCCAGTTCACCGTGCCGCAGCTAAAGTTAGCGCCGCACGTCACCACAGCCGTGTTCATCGTAGCGCCCCTCACTGGCGCGGTGACGCCAATCGCCGCGCTGAGGATGACCTCCGTTTCCACGTTCAGCGTGAACGCCTGCGAGTCGCTGCCCGAACCGTTCGTAGCCGTGATATCGAATGTATACATTCCAATACCGACCGTTTCCGCAATCGTGATGACGCCGCTTGCGCCGTCGATGGTTACGCCTGATGGGATACTCGCCCCGGACAAGTTGTACGCCATCGTCGGAACGCCCGTCGCGGTCACCTGGAACGTGCTGGGCGTGGCGTAACGAACCGTCGTGCTGTTCGCCGAGGTGATCACCGGGGCATCCCCCACCACGGTTCCCCAGTCGATACTGCGGATCAGTGTCGTGACGCCAGAGGTTCGCGAAGTCTCGATAAGCGCCGGGTTTCCCTGCGTCAAAGGGTTTTCCCAGGAAAAACTGGGGGTGCCTGAAAATGTCCACGGTGTCAGCTCGTTTGTCGTACCGGCAAACAACAGAGGCACATTCAATCTGCCCACTTCGACGATCATGCCAAAATAATCCCCGCTATGGTAGGAGCCTTCGCGTGCCGTTCCCGTTAAAAACGCGGCCACGCCGTTGGTGGAAAACGCCATGCATTCGGCCAAACCCGCAGGTGTCTCCCCGGCAATGCAGCTCACCGTGCCGCCGGTCACCCGGATGACGATGTCGCTGTGGGCGTCGAAAGGAGCGGCTGTGGGTACCGGCGAGCCAATCGCCTTGCTGTCAAACCCCTCCGCGATGATCGCTCCGCCAGTGACCGTGACAAGAATGCCCTCGGAGAAAATCGCGTCTCCACGAACGCTAGCGCCCACAACGCCTCGTTCCCCCGCCCGAACCTCGCCGCCCGTTATTTCGATGCGGCTGTTCGCGCCGCCGCGAATCCCCGTGCCGTCTGCGCCCGTCGCGCGGATCTCACCGCCGCTGATAAGCGCTTTACCCGCGCCGACGCCAATCGCCGTGCCGCCCCTTCCCACGCTGACCGAGCCGCCGGTGACGGTGACGTCGTCGGAGTCAATCGCCACACCGGAAGCCGAGATGACGGCGCCGGCGCCGCTGATTGTGACGGTGCCGGGGCTTGGGCCCATGTTGGGGGCTACGATGGTGCCGTTAAAAGAAGTGATCGACGTGCTCTCAACCGTGCCGCCGCTGACCGTGACCCTGCCGCCCGGGGCGTAAATCGCCATGTCGCTGTCGGTTTTGACCGTGCCCCCGCTGACGATGACATCGCCGCCGCTGCCGCCGCTGCCGTCGATGGCATAGCTTTTGGCAGAGGACACCGTGCCGCCGGTGACGGTGACCGAATTGGAGTTAATCGCAACACCCTCGTTGGCGGTCACCGCGCCGTCGTTGATAACGACGGTACCGGCGTAAATCGCATCGGCGGCATCGGTGCAGTTAATTTCGCCTCCGTTCACCGTGACGTTGAAGGGCGTGGCCGAAATTGCCACACCCGGGATGGGGGCTCCGCCGCTGCCATTTTGCGTAATACGGCCACCGGTGTCGAGCACAAAGTTGGCGAAGCCTGCGCCGTTGAGACCCAACTCCATAAGCCCCACCCCGTTACCGGTGGCGCCTGTCAGCTCGGCTTGCCAAGTCACCGTCACGCCGGGGTCGGCGATGAGTTCAAAGGATGCGCTGTTTGGTAAAGTAGCGCTGCCGATGACGTTGACGTTGCCGGTGACGTTATAGAGTGACGAGCCATGGATGTAACTCCAGTTTGTAAACGTGACATCCCCCGTGCGCGTCACGGATATGTCGATCGTGTTGTTGCTGTCCTGCGCCCAAGCCGCAACGGGGGCAAAACACAAACCCAAGACCACGAGCACGATAGACAACATTTTGCTTTTCATTGTTTTTCCTCCTGAATGGCTGATTCCTGATAACCCCATCCCCACCACGCTCCCCTGCCGGGGCGGTCACCTCTCCCGCAAGCGGGGCGGATCAGGAGAGGAAAGCAAAGGGAGGCTTGCTCGCCTCCGCACAAAAACCAGAGACCATTCTAACCGCAAAAAAGGCAACGTAAAGTAAAACAAGGCGCGGCGCAGCGGTTTCTTGCGGGGCGTCACTTTTTAGTCACAGGGGTATCAGGTGTCAGATATCAGATATCAGATGTCAGATGTCAGATGTCAGGTATCAGATGTCAGATGTCAGATGTCAGGTATCAGCGCATAGGTCGTGGTGAGCGGCCTTCAGCCGCGAGCGAAGCGTGGCGGGAACCGCGACGTTTTTAGCCTCACGCGAAGCCGCGAAGCCGCGAAGGAACGAAACTCCCCTCTCCCCTTGCGGGAGAGGGGCGGGGGAGAGGGGGTATCAGGTGTCAGATATCAGATGTCAGGTATCAGATATCAGGTATCAGGTATCAGGTGTCAGATATCAGATGTCAGAAAGCCCCCGCCTTGCCCCCTTTTCAAAGGGGGTGGCCGCCGAAGGCGGACGGGGGTTTGTTTCTCACGCGGCACGGAGAAAAATGGAGCGCGGGCGGGACGCCCGCGCTCCGTTACACATCTCCAAGTGCAAGCGGCGCTTCGCGCCGTAGGCAGGCTCCCGGATGGCGCTTCGCTTATCCGGGCTACACGCTTTCGCGTGAGACCGACCCGTTGGGGTTCGCAGGCTCACCCCAACCTATATATGCTTGCTGCGCCTTCGCGTGAGGCAACCCCCGGATGGCGCTTCGCTTATCCGGGCTACACGCTTTCGCGTGAGACCGACCCGTTGGGGTTCGCAGGCTCACCCCAACCTATGCCCTACGCGCTTGCGTGTTGGGGTTCGCAGGCTCACCCCAACCTATGCCCTACGCGCTTGCGTGTTGGGGTTCGCAGGCTCACCCCAACCTATGTCCTACGCGCTTGCGTGTTGGGGTTCGCAGGCTCACCCCAACCTATGCCCTACGCGCTTGCGTGTTGGGGTTCGCAGGCTCACCGCCAACCTATGCCCTCTGACCTCTGACTTCTGACTTCTGACATCTGACATCTGATATCTGTATAATGAGCGGGAAGTCAAACGCGCCGATTTGTTCCAGCTTGCGGGCGCGCAATAAATACGGCTAAAACGGCGCAGCGAAGCATCTTCCCTTTGTCAAACTGCCCGCCTGATTGGCCAAAACGCTGGTCGGGTTTTTGTCGTGTGTTTGTGGCAAGGAGTGGATGATGGTCTCTTCGTTGACAACCAGAATGGATGGCGTGGCGCATTCGGTGGGCGCGGTTGTGCCGCAGCAGGCGCAGTTCACGACGCCGCTGCCGCTGGTGTGCGGCACGACGCTGGATTCGTTCGAGCTGGCCTACGAAACTTACGGCACGTTGAACAAGGATCGCTCGAACGCGGTGCTGATTTGTCACGCGCTGAATGCGTCGCACCATGTCGCCGGTTATTATGAGGACGCGCCGGACAAGGTCGGCTGGTGGGACAACATGATCGGCCCCGGCAAACCGCTCGACACGACGCGCTTCTTCGTCGTCAGCGTCAACAATCTCGGCAGTTGTTTCGGTTCGAGCGGGCCGGTGTCGATCAATCCTGCGACGGGGCAGCCCTGGGGCGCGGATTTTCCGCTGGTGACGGTCGAGGATTGGGTCGATGCGCAGGCGCGGCTGGCCGATTTTCTCGGGATCACGCGCTGGGCGGCGGTGATGGGCGGTTCGCTCGGCGGCATGCAGGCGTTGTGTTGGGCGATTCGTTATCCGGCGCGCGTGTCGCATGGGCTGGTGATCGCGTCGGCGCCGAAGCTGTCGGCGGAAAACATCGCGTTCAATGAGGTGGCGCGGCAGGCGATTCTCTCCGACCCCGATTTTTTCGACGGCCATTATGCGCGGCATGGCACGCGACCGCAGCGCGGTTTGCGGGTGGCGCGGATGTTGGGACACATCACGTATTTGTCGGGCGAGCAGATGGAAGCGAAGTTCGGGCGGCAGTTGCGCGAGGGTTTGAAGTTTTCCTTCGCGCCGGAATTTCAGATCGAATCGTATCTGCGCCATCAGGGCGAAAAATTCGCCGGTTATTTCGACGCGAATACGTATTTGCGAATCACCAAAGCGCTCGATTATTTCGATCCGGCGGCGACGCACAACGGCGATTTGTCGAAGGCGCTGGCGGAAGCGCGTTGCGCGTTTCTGATCATTTCGTTCACGACGGACTGGCGTTTTCCTGCCGAGCGCTCGCGTGAAATCATGCGGGCGCTGATCGACAACCGGCGCGATGTTTCATACGCCGAGATCGACGCGCCGCACGGGCACGATGCGTTTTTGCACGACGACGCGCAGTACCACGCGACGGTGCGGGCCTACTATGAGCGAATCGCCGCCGAACTCAAAGAACAGGAGGCCGCGTGATGAACAACGAACGCAACGTTCAGGAAAAAACCGTGCGCAGCGATTTTTCGTTGATCGCCAGTTGGGTCGCGCCCGGTGCGCGGGTGCTCGATCTGGGCTGCGGCGACGGCAGTTTGATGGCGTATCTGCGGCGGACGCGACAGGTGAGCGGTTACGGCGTCGAGATTTCGATCGAGGGCGTCAAAGCCAGCATCGTCAACCGCGTCAACGTGTTGCAGCGCGATCTCGAAAGCGGGCTGGCCGATTTTGCCGATGGCAGTTTCGATTGCGTGATTTTGTCGCAAACTTTGCAGGCGATGCACCGGCTGGAAGCGCTGGTCGAAAGCATGTTGCGCGTGGGACGCGAAGCGATCGTCACGTTTCCGAATTTCGGGCATTGGTCGCATCGCTGGCAATTGTTGCGCGGTCGGATGCCGGTGTCTGAATCGCTGCCGTATCAGTGGTACGACACGCCGAACATTCATTTGTGTACGGTCAAAGACTTCGACCATTTTCTGGCCGAACGTCATTACCGTGTGCTGGCACGACAGGTGTTGGCCGACGATGCGCCGGTGACGTTCCTGCCGAACGTGTTCGGACAACTGGCGCTGTACCGCTTTCAGCGGTCAGGAACCAGCGCCGACAAAGCGTAACGCCGTAAGCTAACGCCGCGATGGCTGCGCTTCACTCCCCTCTCCCGCGAGGGGAGAGAGGGTGAGAAGTGAATGCGCAGGCGTGTTACTTCAATCCGAGGCGTTTCTGCAACGCCGTTTTTTTGACGAGGAGATCAGCAAGCGTGTGGCGCTCCAGCGATTTGTACATCGCCGTATGCGCATCGCTCAGGAAACCCTTGAGCGCGCAAATGCCGTCCAGCTTGCAACAGCTTTTGCCCGCACGACGATCGCTCTTGAAGCAGACGACGATAGGAATATCGGACTCACAATTGCGGATCAGTTTGCCGATGTTGATTTTTTCCGGCGCGTGCGCCAGACGCATACCACCGCCTTTGCCGCGCGCGGTTTCGATATAGCCGTTGCGCGACAGGAAATGGACGACTTTCATCAAGTGATTGTCGGAAATATCATGAGCGGCAGCAATTTCGCGGCGCGTGACCAGATTCGTGTCCTTAACGAGCGCCAGATAAATAAGCGTGCGTATTGCATAGTCGGTAAAAGTGTTGAGTCGCATAATCGTTTTCCCTATGAAGTTGTTTTACAAGTAAACTGATTGATAATTGTTAATGAGATGATGGTTTGTGTCAATAAAACGAAGGATAAAATACCACTTTTTTATCAGGGGTATCCAAAATGTCTCGAAAAGAGTGGTTTTTTAGAGACATTTTAAGACATGGGCTTAATATCGGGGTGGTTTTGGGGCACACCCCTTGCCCCCGACCCCTCCCACAAGGGGCATAGGTATCTACATAAGTGCTGCGTCATGGTCTCTGATGACATGCGCTCTTCTTTTCTCTCACATTCCAGGCAGCGCCGCAGGCGCGCAACATGAGTAACCGTCGGTGGAGCGTGAGCGTAGCGAACGCGGAACCGGCGGAGACAGACAGCACCATCGTTCAGCCCTGCAAGGGCTGAACAGACATTATTCAGCCCTTGCAGGGCTGGGGGAGTGTTGGGCGTTCGCTTTCCGCCGGTTTCGCTCGCGATGCTCGCTCCACCGACGGTTACTCATGTTGCGCCCCTTCGGGGCTACTCCCATACTTGGGTAGATACCAATGCGCACAAGGGGAGAGGGGGGGGCAAAGCGCAGCGAATGCTCACAGATAGGTAAGCACGTAATCCAAAAATGCGCTAAACAGAAAACGCCCTACGCCATCAGCGTCCCCGGCGGCAATGGATGCCCCGCCAGAAAAGCCGCTGCTGTTTGCCGTTTCCCTCCGGCGGGTTGCAGTTCCAGAATTCTGAGAATGCTATTTTGGCAAGCGATGTCGATGCCTTGAGATTGCGCGGCCAGCACCGTGCCGGGCGCAGCGTCGGTCGTGCCCGGCAAAACGGCGGCGCGCCAGATTTTGAGCGGTGCGCCATGCAGCAACGTGTGCGCCCCCGGAACGGGGTTGAAGGCGCGGATCGCGCGTTCGATGATGTCGGCGTCCTGCGACCAGTCGATCCGGGCATGCGATTTGTCGATTTTCCCGGCGTAGGTGGCGAGCGCGTCGTCCTGCGGGACGCTGGGCAACGCCCCCTCTTTTTCCAGTCGGCGCAGAACGTCAACGGTCAGCGCCGCGCCGACGGCGGCGAGGGTGTCGTGCAAGCTGCCCGCCGTTTCATCGGGGGCGATCGGCACGTCCCGCACCGCGATCATCGCGCCGGTATCGAGACCGGCGTCCATCTGCATCATGGTGATGCCGGTTTTGGCGTCGCCGGCCAGAAGCACGTGCTGGATCGGCGCCGCGCCGCGCCAGCGCGGCAGCAGCGACGCATGCACATTCAGGCAGCCGAAACGCGGCCAGGCGAGAATCGGCGGCGGCAGAATCAGGCCATACGCGGCGACCAGCAACACATCGAGCGGCTGCGCCAGCAACGGCGCGCGCGCCTCGTCGGTTTTCAGCGTCGGCGGCTGCCATACCGGGATGCCATGCGTCAAGGCAAGTTGCTTGACCGGCGAAGCGGTTAATTTCAGGCCGCGCCCTTGCGCGCGGTCGGGTTGAGTGAGCACAAATTCAGGGGCGTAGCCGCTGTCTATCAGCGCGGCGAGAATCGTCGCGGCAAAATCGGGAGTTCCGGCAAAAGCGAGGCGCATGGTTGTCAGGGATCAGAGGTCAGGGATCAGGTATCAGAGGCGTAGGTCGTGGTGAGCGGCCTTCAGCCGCGAGCGAAGCGTGGCGGGAACCGCGACGGGGTGGCCTCACGCGAAGCAGCAAAGAACGCAAAGAAAAAGCCGTCATCCCCACGAAAGAGGGTATAGGTCGTGGTGAGCGCAGCGAACCGCGACGGGGTGGTCTC
>Ga0209737_10001266_pt1 | contig 18410 bp, 12 predicted proteins | sample TergutCu122P3_FD_187284 | JGI IMG/M metagenome (GOLD analysis project Ga0209737, IMG submission 187284) | Cubitermes ugandensis P3 segment gut microbial communities from Kakamega Forest, Kenya - Cu122 P3 (SPAdes) (version 2) | ecosystem: Host-associated > Arthropoda: Insects > Digestive system...
CACCACGCCACAGGTAAAGCCCGCAATATCGTACTCGCCATTTTTGTACATACCGGGCATTTCGGCAGTTTCGCCGCCGATAAGTGCGCAATTTGCCATACGGCAGCCGTGCGCTACACCCGCCACAATCTGCTCGATTTTTTGCGGCTCGTTTTGTCCAACCGCAATATAATCAAGGAAAAACAAAGGCTCTGCACCTTGCGCCAACACGTCATTTACACACATAGCCACCGCATCAATGCCAATTGTGTCGTGCTTGTCGAGCGCAAAAGCGAGTTTGAGTTTTGTGCCTACGCCATCTGTACCGCTAACCAAAATTGGCTCTTTTACGCCGAGTTTCGACAAGTCGAACATTCCGCCGAATGCGCCGATATTGCCCATTATACCGAGCCGTGCGGTTGATGCAACGTGCTTTTTTATTCTTGAAACCACCTCATAGCCCGCTTCAAGATTTACCCCTGAGTCAGAATAATTTTTTGACATTTTTTTTATTTATTTTTAGTCTGTTTCTCTAAAATGGTTTATAAAATCAATTGTGTTGTTGAGTTTTATTTTTACGTTTTCAGACAAATTATCTATATCTGATTTTGAAGCATTTGTAAATAATCTCTTTATTATGTTAGTATAATTTCTAAATGCAATATCATTAAGTTTTGTCTTCATTGGTCTAAAAACGTGTTCGTATCTAAAACCATTTTTAAATGGCACTTTATACATACAGATTTTTTTGTCTTCTATCAGTTTAATTATTAAATGCTCATTATTTACTTTTTCTATTGCTTTTTTGTCAAGCAAACAACCTACATATTCTATACTTTCTGCTTTAAGATAAGCATCTACTAACCCTTTTCCAATCACAGAATAACTATAAAATTTTACATCTTTTCCATTTCCAATCGTTATCGGGTTAAAATCTATTTCACCATAAGTCAAACAACCTCTTAATGGAAATGTAGTTTGCAAACTTTTCCAATAAAAATTGTAACAAACATCAACTAATTCAATAAAATCTGCTTCTGTATTAGAATTTGTCCAAAATATTATACTATCAGAAATATGTAAGCAATTTACTTTTTGATAGTTTAGGTCAGCCATATACGCCACTGGACTCACATCAACAAATTTTTCACCGCTTACCGCACTTTGCGTATCTTCTTAACAGAGTTCCAAAAAGATGTTTTACTTCTTTAAGATTATTATTATTAATAATCTCTTTAAAACCCAATACATCAAAAAATGCTATAAATGTTTCCATAAATTAATAATTATTTTTTTGACCACAAAATTACAAAATAATTTTCAATTTTCAATTTTTAATTAATTTTTTGCCAATTTGTCATAGAAAATTTGTCAGAAACGGAAGTTTTGTCAGAAAAATCGTTAAAAAATTAATTTGGAATAGAATTTGATAATGTATAAGCGATAAAAAAAATTAGTTAAACAAAATTTTTAAACAAAAAAATAGGAGAAAAAATTATGACACTTATTGGTAGAAATTCAAATTTGTTGCCGTTGTTCAATATTTTAAACGGCGAATTGCAAGGACGCACTCACGCAGCAAGAGCACACGCTCCTGCAATGAATATCAAAGAAAACGAAGCGGGCTACGAAGTAGAAGTTGCTGCGCCCGGCTTGACAAAAGGCGATTTTTCAATTCGTATTGACGAGAACGACCACTTGGTTATCAGCGTTGAAAAAGAGGTGAAAAACGTTGAAGAAAACGAGAAAAACGAAACTCGTTTTATACGCAGAGAATTTGGTTATTCCAAATTTACGGAGGCATTATCTTTGCCAGACAATGTTGATAAAGAGCAGATTACGGCAAAAATGGAACACGGCGTTTTGGTAGTTTCGCTTCCAAAAATCAGTGAAGAAGAGATGAAAAAAGCACAAAGGCAAATTGAAATTGCATAAGGTGCTTTTGGAACACAAATCTCACAAATTACACAAATTTACACAAAAAAAATAGTTCTTTTTTAGAGAGAACTATTTTTTTTGATAATCAACCAAATATAAAATTTGTGTTGATTTGTGTAATTTGTGTTCTACTTAACCGCTGTGGTTTCGATTTCCACTTTTACGCCCATAGGCAATTTTGCCACTTGGTAGCAAACGCGCGCAGGGTGCGGTGCAGTGTAATATTTGCCGTAAATTTCGTTCATTACGACAAAATTTGCCAAATCGTCAAGCAACACCACCGATTTAACAACGTTTTCAAAGCTGTAGCCTGCCGCTTTAAGTATCGCACTGATATTCTCAAAGCATTGTTCAACCTGCCCTTCGATTGTTTCAGGGACTTGTCCTGTTTGTGCATTTACAGGCAACTGCCCCGAAATATAGAGCGTGCCGTTTGCCTCTATCGCCTGCGAATATGGTCCAATCGCTTTTGGCGCGTGTTCTGAATTTATTACTTTTTTCATTTGTCTGAACTATGATTAAAATGATTTTATTGATTTACTATGATTTATTATTCAAAATTTAATCTAAACAACAGAATTTTATTTTTGTTATTTTTATGTAGGTTCATACCCATTCTCTTTCCACACCTGTAATGATAAGCAAAAAACGGACTTTTTTTGTTTGTAATTACAAGAGAAACTATTGAAATTTTTATAGGTTCGCCTTCTCCAGTATCCATACAAACTCCTTTTGTTACTACAAAATTAGAACTATCTTCAAATTCCACTATTGTTTCACATTTATTATAACGTGTATCACGAAAGTACCTAATAGTTAAAATATCTGTTGGCTTAATATCATCAATTTTTAATGTTATTTCTTTAATTTCTTCTGATGAGTTTAAATTAAACTCTTTTATTTTGACATCATTATAATAAATGTGCCAATAATCAATTGTGTCTGCCTTAACAATATTAATTAAGCTAATTGTCAAAATAATTATTACTGATATTCTTTTCATACTGCTTTAAATACTACCAACTATAAACTACCTACTACTAAACTACCTCACCCGCATTTTGACCAACCGCACGATGAGCATTGATAACAGCCACCTGAGGCAACAATAGAGTGATTTCTGCATTGCGGACAGGAAGTGCCTTCTATCTCCATACCTTCGGCGTACTTTTTGAGAGCGCGCTCAACGCCCGCTTTCCAAGTGTTTATTGTTTCGTCAAGTTGCAAGCCGCTGATAAGTTTGAGGACTTGGTCAATCGGCATTCGGTAGCGCAACACGCCCGAAATCAGTTTTGCATAGTTCCAATATTCCGGATCGAACTTGTGCGAAAGTCCTTCGATAGTGGTTTTGTAACCGCGAGAGTTTCTATATTGAAAATCGTATCGTTTGCTGCCGTCAGAATCAACTTCTTTAATAATTATTCCGTTTTCAACCCATTTTGGCAACAAAATTCCGTCTTCGTCATCGGCGAGACCTGTAAAAATTTCATACGGACGACCTTCGTGTCTGCCAATAAATGCAATCCATTTTTCCTTTTTATTTTGAAAACGCACCACATCGCAGTCCAATTCCTTTGGACGAGACGGCACTTCCTCAGGGAAACAAACACAGGTTTCGTCTTTTTTCTCTTCCGTTTTTGTTTCCTCTTGTGGCACCAAAACGCCAGAACGACAACCGTCACGATACACCGTGCAGCCCTTGCAGCCCGCTTTCCACGCCTCAGTATAGAGTTTTTCAACAAGTTCTTCGGACACATCTTTTGGCAAATTAACCGTTACGCTGATAGAATGGTCAACCCATTTCTGAATTTTGCCCTGCATCTGCACTTTTTTGAGCCAATCAACATCGTTGGCAGTTGCCTTGTGGTAAGGCGATTGAGCAACGAGAGCGGCAATTTCCTCTTTTGTATAAATTTTTGTAACATTATGTCCGTTTGCGAGCATCCACTCAACAAATTTATGGTGAAAAACGGTGTATTCTTCAAACGAATCACCTTGTTCATCAGTATAATCAATGCGTACGCCTTTGTCATTAGGATTAACTTTTCTTCTTCTTGTATAAACAGGCAAAAACACCGGCTCAATGCCCGAAGTTGTCTGTGTCATAATGCTGGTTGTGCCTGTGGGCGCGATAGTGAGGCAAGCAATATTTCGCCTGCCGTATTTCGCCATATCTTTGTACATATCTGGTGCGGCGTTTTTGAGGCGCAAAATAAACGGGTTATTTTCCTCTCTTTTTGTGTCATAAACGCTGAATGCGCCGCGCTCTTTCGCCATAATCACAGACGAACGATACGCCTCAATCGCCATTGTTTTATGCACCTCTTCGGAAAAATCAATCGCCTCGTCTGTGCCGTAACGCAAGCCCATAGCGGCAAGCATATCGCCCTCTGCGGTGATGCCTACACCTGTGCGCCTGCCTTGCGTGGTCTTTTCCTTAATCTTTGACCAAAGTTCATATTCGGTATGTTTTATGCTGTCGTCTTCGGGGTCGGTTTTGATTTTTTCCAAAATTCTATCAATTTTTTCCATCTCCAAATCAATAATATCGTCCATTATTCGTTGCGCATATTGAACGTGCTTTTTGAATAAATCAAAATTGAATTTTGCCTCTTTGGTAAATGGTTTTTCTACATAAGAATATAGATTTATGGCAATCAAACGGCAAGAATCGTACGGACAAAGCGGAATTTCACCACAAGGGTTTGTGGAAACCGTTTTAAAACCCAAATCGGCGTAACAATCTGGCACCGACTCTTTTATAATTGTGTCCCAAAACAGCACGCCCGGCTCTGCCGATGCCCAAGCGTTGTGAATAATTTTTTTCCACAATGCTTTTGCATCAATATTTTTCTTGAATTTTGGATTTTTTGCTTCAATCGGGTATTGTTGCGTATACTCTTTGCCGCTTTGTACCGCTTTCATAAAATCATCATCAATTTTTACCGAAATATTTGCGCCTGTAACTTTTCCTTTTTCCAATTTTGCATCAATAAATTTCTCAGAATCAGGGTGTTTGATAGAAACGGAAAGCATCAACGCGCCGCGCCGTCCGCCTTGCGCCACCTCGCGAGTAGAGTTGGAATAGCGTTCCATAAACGGTACAATGCCTGTGGAAGTGAGCGCAGCATTTTTTACCGGCGAGCCCTCAGGGCGAATTTGTGAAAGGTCGTGCCCAACGCCGCCGCGCCGCTTCATCAGTTGCACCTGCTCTTCGTCAAGTTTAAAAATCGCGCCGTAAGAGTCAGCGTGCTTATCAACACCAATTACAAAGCAGTTTGAGAGCGATGACACTTGAAAATTGTTGCCTATACCTGTCATTGGACTACCCTGCGGTACAATATAACGGAACTTGTCGAACAAATCAAACAACTCCTGCTCTGACAACGGATTAGGGTATTTTTGCTCAACTCGCGCAATTTCGCTTGCCAAACGATGATGCATATCTGCGGGCGACCCCTCATAAAGATTACCAGCAGAATCTTTTAGCGCATATTTATTTACCCAAACTTGCGCCGCAAGTTCGTCGCCGCCAAAATATTCAATTGATGCTTTTTTTGCATTTTCTTCGGTAAAAGTTTGCCTGTCCATAATATTAAATTTACTTTTTTGGTTATAAAACTGATAGTTAGTAGATTTTTTTATAAAAAAACTGAACTGCAAACTTAAACAATGTTTTTCAATCTGACAACATAAAATTAAAAAACATTATGTTAAATTTTCTAAAAAAAATACTATTTCATTAATAATCAATATTTTAAATTTTTATTTTTGCAAAAAAGTTTTCTAAAAATGAATAATCAATAATAAAACAACTATTTTTTGTGATATTATAAAAAACTTACCTACAAATTTTGTAGATAAGTTTTTGAAAACCTGTTACGTTTCTTTACAAAAAGTAGCCTATGCAGGCAGAAGCAGACAGCAATAGGACAAAGTATTGATAATAAGTCAAATAACATATATTTCATTTGATTTCTGACTTTTGGGAAATACAAATTTAGGGCTCAAAAAGACAAAGTTTGCGCCCTAAATCGTACCCCTTTAATATGCAGACAAAAAAGGGGTGCAAATAGTACAAAATTGACTCGTAAGTGTCTGATATTGTCTATGTTGCATAAAACTCATTTATAAAACAAATAATTAATTTTGTAACCTTAAAAAAATGAGTTTTTATGAGAAGTACTTTCAAAGTTCTCTTTTATCTCAAAAGAGATAAAGTAAAGAAAAATGGCGATGTTCCCTTATTACGGCTGATACTCGATAGATGTTTATGTAAAAGAACTCGGAAACGAGTCGCCAAAATTCGTGAATTTGATGAGGAAATGTAAAATTGCAATTAAATATTACTTTTGATAGAGGAAGAAGAGATGAAATTATAACATTTGTTCCAAGTGAAGGAGTAACTATAAATCTTAACTTAAATACATATCCTATCGAAATAGAAACTCCCAATGACTTGTTTTTTGCGATAACATTGCCCAAAGCGCAGAACAATGGAGAGTTAAGAACAGAAATAATGTCTGTTAACGAAAACAAGGTGTCAGAAAAGAAGTATGTTTATTTGCGAAAAACATACAATTCAAAGTCAGGTGAAATTGCAATGATATGTGAAAATGGCAGAAGTATCCGTTTGCAAGCAATTGAATGCTCCATTCCATACATCTCTTTTTGCTTTTACGATGAATATATTGAATTTGCTAACAAAATTACAGGTTGGGAAGACCTTGGAAAATTTGCATTAAGTTTGATGAAGGATGAGGTTTTTCATCGCTTAGAGCCAGAAAATGATATGATTAATGGAAGATGGCCTCGTTTCAACGACGACGCTTTTGTTAATATAAAAAACTACCAAGACAAATGGGAAGCTTCTTCATCCGACCCTGATGATAGAAACATTTCACAAGTAGTTAGATACTATATACAATTAAGCGACCAAGCAGATAACCCAAAAGCAAATGAACACATATTTGTTGATGTTACAGAAGATGACGGAGAGCCAATGATGACGTCGCTATTAGAGGTACTTAATGCTGGCGCAATGGATTTTCATATAGCCAGAATGTTAGGCTTAGGCACAATTGACATAAGGGTTGAAGGACCACAGTTACATATCTATGCAGCCGAGTATTTTTCAGAAGGCGACTTGAAAGATGGGGCAGGAGATAGAACAGCACAACACGTTTATCTGAGTTTGCCAACCTCTATCTATACGGAACGTTTGCCAAAAATAGTGGATATAACAAAAATTGTTCCCGTTAAAAAAGTAATAGAAATAACTTTTTGAGGTTATTTCTATTACTTTTTTCAAAAATCTCTAAAAAAATTTGTATAAATGAATTTTATCTGTTATATTTGAACGTTTTTAACAATTAAAAATTAGCATTTATGCAAAAATTAGAAAGTAAAATGTTTTCTTTGATTGAGAAAACTGACTTAAAAAATGTTTCCGCTAAAGAGTTCATTTTCAGAATGAAAGATGATTTGGAAACGCTTAAAAGCAAAGTAAATATTGACAAAGAGGGCAACAAACTCAACCCGCTAAAATTGGATAAATTAGATAGTTTTGATGTAAAAACGCTCGCCGCAAAACTCAAACAAATTGACGAAACCACCAACACGCACGGCGAATATTACAAAATCGGCGAACTCTGCGGCTTCAAACTGCTTGTCAAAACCGAAGAGAGTATGAAAGAGGGAATGTTTGCCAAAGAGAACAGATTTTTTGTCGAGGGCGATGGCTGCGTAAAATACACCTACAACAACGGCAGAATTGCCAATGAGCCAAAATTGGCGGTACAATATTTTCTTCACGCATTGGAAAAAATACCATCACTGATTGAGGAATATGAAAAGAAAACAGAAAAGATTTCTACGGATTTGCCTGTGTTACAAGAAATTGCAACTTCAAGTTGGAAAAAAGAGAACGAATTAAAAGAACTAAAAAACGAACTTTTCGCTTTGGATAGAAAAATTCAATTATCACTAAAACCGATTGACCAAAGTGAAGATAAAACAGAAAAATTGGAAAATAAACCGAATACAAAAGTATTTAAATTGTAAAAAACCATAGCAGTTATCATCATTTTAAAAGTAGAAAAAATAAAATTAAAATTTATTAGTTTTTTTATGAAAAAATTTGCTGTTTTCAAAAATTATACATATCTTTACCCCCGAATTTTAAATAAATTTTGTTGCGGAAAAATTAATAATGTTTTTACAATATGCAACGCTTTTTAATACTCTATATTATTTTACTAATTAATGCCGCTGTGATTTATGGGCAACCGACCACAGCAGGACGGGATTTTTGGCTGTCCTTTGGTCGAAATAACGCAGTGCCGCCTTCGAAAATGCAGATTAAAATTGTTACTAAAGAAAATACAGATACCGTAACAATAACGTATACAAACGGCGGCGCGTCACTATACGGAGGCGGAATAGGTCCTAATACTGCTTTTAGAGGCAACGACCCTATCGTTGCAGAAGTATATTCTAACTCTAATGATACATCTTCGAAATCACTCCACATACGAACCAACAAAGATGTTTTTGTTTATGCAGTTAATATGGGAAAAAATTCTACAGATGCAACATCTATTTTGCCAACTAATGCTTTGGACACCTCTTATTATCTTTTATCGTATACTCCTACTTCGTTGGACGGTTATACTATAGTGGCAGTTGATACCGGTACTACAATAATCCGTGAAAATGGCATTATTAAAGCCACTTTAAATCAAGGTCAGGTTTATTCTTCATATTTTCCTTCTGACGGTTCAGGAAAATATTTAACTTCCAATAAAAATTTTGCCTGTTTTACTACAAATCCATCTACTGATGTTTCAGCGAATGTGAATTTGCCCGCTTCTTGCCTGTATGAACAGATTTATCCTACGAAATGGTGGGGAAGACATTTTTTTGTACCGGTTACCATACGAGGCAAAGAAAGGGTGAGAGTCCTCGCTTTGCAAGACAGTACAGAAATATATACAGACGCAACATTTGTAGCCGGTTCATTGCCTCTAAGCAAAGGTGGATGGGCGGAATTTGAAGTAATTGCTGACTCTGCCCAAAAAGGTTGCTATATAAAAACTACCCATCCTGTTGCAGTTGCATCTTATTTGACAGGACAGGGATACGGAGGATTGAGTTATCCGTCAGGAGCCCCTTCTATGACGTGGATACCACCTGTTGAACAATATGTTAATGAAATAAACATTGCGCCATTCAGATTCGACGTGTGTTCTTTTGACTCTGTCTCCCAATCTGCATTAAGAGAACATTATCTCTTAATTGTTGCCCCCACATCTGTTAAAGATTCTACAAAAATTAAGAAGTTAAGCAGCTTAGAAGATTGCAATGGAACGTCCGATGTAACGTACAATAATTTGTCAGGAGGAGTATGGTACGACCATCCTTCCGGATATTCATACTATAATTTGCGATTAACAAATCCGTTAATCACTTATTACAGCATTATAAATTCCGAGAGTTTGCTTGTTTACGCTTATGGATTGGGAACTAATGAATCATATTATTATGTGGCAGGCACAACTCCTCTCGAAGATACTTATTTTACAATTAACGATAAAAAACATCAATTATTTAAGGATACGATTATTTTTTGTGACGGAAATATTAATGTCAAAGCCGTCATAAAATATCGAATGGATACTACTATATCGGGACATTTACGCTGGGAGATAAATGGCGTGCCGCAACCCGCTTTTACAGACAGTTTGCAATGGACAACAAATCTTCCGGTTGGCAATCATACTGTTACTATGATTGCCAAATACAAATATAATAATGAACCCGATACTTTGTTTGCTTCATTTATTGTAAGCGAACACAAAGATACTCTAATTAAAGACAGCATTTGTCAAAGCAGTTTTCTTTATTACGTTGACGGTGTTCCTATTGCTTACGATCAATACGGATTTAAAGTACCTGTTCAATACACGGCAGGTTTGTTTAAAGATTCGTTAATAAATCTGAAAACTGTTTCGGATTGCGACAGCATTGTTAGATTAGAACTTACCGTTATACCTATTTTGCGCGACACCGTTCCAAAGGAAATTTGCGCAGGCGATAGTTTGCTGTTTAACGGAATATATTATAGGCAAGACTCTACTTACGATATCAGGCTGACCTCTTCTTTCGGTTGCAATATCTTTGTACAATTGCAATTAACAGTAACTCCAGCAGACACAACATTCATATACGATACCATTTGTCAAGGCAAGTCGTACAATGAAAACGGTTTTTCGTTGGATACCCAAACAATAGCAAATACTACGTTACCATATTTTAGCGTTACAATACCAAATTCTCAGGGTTGCGACAGCATTATCACACTCTATCTTACTATAATTGAACCTGCTCAATCTCTTGTTTTTGATACTACTATTTGTGATGGGGAAAGTTATATTTTTTTTGACACAACAATCACAACATCAGGCACTTATATATATATAGACACAATATTTTGCGACACTATTGTAACTTTGAACTTAATCGTTAAAGATTGCGGAAAAATAAAAGTTGAGCCGCTTGCCGAAATTTGTGCTGACAATGAGTTTATTTATTTTTATTACACCATTTTAGAGGGTATTGTTAACAGTTATTCTGTAATATTTAATCAACAGGCAATAGATGAAGGTTTTGAAGATATAACTCGCCGAACCTTGACTGCAAATCCGATTGAAATACCTGTTCCGCAAAAAATAAGTCCAAACTATGTTCGTCCGAACCACAACTATTCATTTACCATTTCGTTTGAATATGAAACTGACACAATTAATTACACTTTTAATTTTGATATTTTGTATCCATCTTGGATAATGCAGCAAAAACATAATAATGTAATTGCGTTGCTAAATCAGTATTACAACGGCGGTTATGTGTGGTCGGCTTATGAATGGTATATGAATGGCACAAAGATTTCAATTGACAGAGGTTCGCATATCTACACACCCGATTACGGTGAGGCAACATTGAAATTTGGACAAGAGTACCGCGTCCTCTTAACCCGCATTGATGATGATGGCGTACAAATTTTAACTTGCAAGCTCATTCCAGAGCCGCGCACTGATATAACGCAATTTCCTACAATCGTTTCGCCATTGCAAACTTTCCAAATTCAAGCAAATAAAAAAATGAAAGTGAGAATATGGACGGTTATGGGTATAAAAATTTCTGAACAGAATCTTCAAATTGGAGAAAACGAAATTACTGCGCCATACGCTGAAGGTATCTATCTTTTGCAGTTTTTTAGCGAAACAGGAACTTCCGAAACAATAAAAATAGTTGTTAAAAAATAATTTTAAAAAATGTTTTATTATTAAAAAAAATGTTGTACCTTTGCGCATACTATTAACTGAAATTTTAAATTTTTATGTTTAGAAAAAATCTATATTTGAGGAACGTGGTTGCGGTAGCAATCTGCCTCGCAGGGATAACAATGTTTTCGGGTTGCGATACTGAACCAGTGCCAGATCCACCAGGAACTATAGCTTTATTAATGAGGCTTGAAGATGGTTCGGGTGCTACGAATATTGAAGTCCGTGATATGACAACAGATGTTTTTTGTATTGATAAAGACGTTAATTTTACTGGCAAGAGTTGGTGGTGTGATGAAAGGCGACAACAAATACCATTTTATCAATTTGCGTACTTGGGGGAAGTTGATGGCTTGGGAAGTATACAATACGAAATGATAAAAGACATACCTCCAAGTGGTTGGGCGAGTAAAGTGGCTGTAATTGAGGGTGCGGGATATGTTATTGAGTATAAATCTACAGGCGAATACAAAAATTTTTATATGCGTCTATATGTTGAAAGGTATATAAACAATAACGGTAAAATTTGGGGAGCAGTAGTAAAATATCAATACCCATTTGGGCAGCACCCATTTGTGCCGTAAGAAAGTTTTGTTGACACTTATACAAAATTATGGCGATATTTTTATCGAATTTGATAAAAATATCGCCATAATTTTATTACCTTTTTTTCAATAACCGATAAACGTGTCTGTTTATCAGTAGAGCATTCCGAAATGCCAAAGCGGAATAATATTTGAGTAACCAAACTCAATATTGTCTTTTACAACAAATCCTTTTTCAATATCTTTAATCTGTTTCTGATTTTTGCTTTTTCCGCCCACCTCAAAAGTCATATCTTCTATCTGAAAATCGGAAACAGGCGAGGCAAAAATATCATATTTTGCTTTTAACTGATTGAAAAAGAATGTTTCACGCACATTGCCAATATTTGGTTGCTCTGAAATAAGATTATATTGCAAATTGGTATTGTCCAAATAAACTTTATCGACCTTTCCAAAACCTTTCATTCCGCCTGCTGCATCGCGCAGTTGCCCAATCAGTCCCGCCTCTTCAATGTAGAGAAAATAATCGGAAATATTGTTACGGCTTGTTCCCAACAGGGAAGCAATAGTTGTAAAATTTGGCTTAAACGGCACACTTTGAGCAATAATCGCCATCAGTTGCTTGAGTTTTCTGCCTGTTGCTATATTCATATCGGCATACTGCGGAATATCAATTTCAAGTGTTTGACTGACAATTTGTTGCAGGCGAATATTAAAATCTTCGTCTTGCATAAAAGGGTAATAACCCTGCCGCAAATACGTTTCAAACAATGGCAAAGGGTGTTCAATTTCGGGAATTTCCACTTTGTGTTCGATGATTTCCTGTAATGTATAAGTGCGCGAACTAATGCCTTTGAACATTGCTAAAAACTCGCGGAACGACAAGCCCTGCATCTGATACATCACGGCGCGGCGGCTCAAATCGGCTACGCCTTTGTTAATATCAAGAATTGATGAGCCGGTAAAAACTATTTTCAGGCGCGGGTGATAGTCATAAATCATTTTCAATTCGCGCGACCACTCTTTGTATTTGTGTATTTCGTCAATAAACAGCGTTTTTCCGCCTTGTTTTTCAAACTCGTCTGCCAAATCAAGCAACGTATGCGAGGCAAAGTAAAAATTGTCTGCCGCTACATAAAGCGTTTCTTCAACCGGCAGTTCCAATTTGATGTGCTGCAAAATAAGCGTAGTTTTGCCTACGCCGCGCGCGCCTGTCAAGCCAATCATTCGCGCTTTCCAGTTGATTGTGCCAAAGTTATACCGATGAAAATCGGTGCTTGTTTCCCTCAGCAACTTGTGATAATATGCCTTTAAACTTTCCATACCAAAAATATTTTTTTGCAAAGATACAACTTTTTTGCATAAATAAAATGCAATTTTACAAAAAATCGCATAAATAAAATGCAATTTTTCACTTGATGCCGTCATTTCGACCAAAGGGAGAAATCTCGTTTGCCAAGTAGATTTGTTTTTCTGCTGTCAAAACGAGATTTCTCCCTTTGGTCGAAATGACAGACAGGTACAAAATTATTGCGATATTTTTTCTAAATCAGATAAAAATATCGCAATAATTTTATAATTGTTAGTTGTACAACAGGCACTGCAAACCCGCGCTAGCATTTACTGTCTAAATTTCACATCTGATGCAGTTGATTCAAAACGAGGAATACATCTAGCATCGTGAACTATATTCTGAGGCCACATTTGACTTTTTCCTCTCATTATTGTAGTTCCTTCTTGAGATTTAAGTATTGTTTGCCCATTATTAAGTGATATGTCATAAGGATTTTGCTGATATGTTCCACATCTTCCTCCTGCCGTATTTGCCGGATTGAAGAGAAAGTTACCCGGCTCACCCATTCTTTCACCTGTAAAAACATCACCACCAATAAAAAACCCTCCTTTTTGTTGTAAAGTATAACCTGCTGTCCACCATCTATCATTTCCGTCTCCTCCAAGTCCAAACAAGGAATAAACATCATTGTAATTATTGAAACTTATATCTCCAGTTTTAAAACCAAAATTCCCAACTCTCTGATTTCTTCCATCTGTATTCCATATGGAGCTGAATCCGATAGTTCCTGAATGCAGAAAATCGTTACCTATTGATGTTGCTGTATTATTATTAAAGATGTTAAAAGGCATAGATGCTCCTTGCCCTGTGCCACTTGTCAATGAAGCATTAAAGATTAAATCCCCTTGATATCTGCCTTGTGTTGTTCCAAGTCCACTATTATAAACATTTGCTGAGATAATATTACTAACCATAGTAGATGAATTTAATTTAGAAGAAGTTCCTGCAGAAACCGATGCGCTATGCTCATTAGGCAGCCCTTTTCCAAATCTCATAGTATAATTAAACCCAAAAGCCGCCTCTCTTCCATCTGGGTCAATGTAAATTACTGGATTATTCAAGCAATAAGCATACGTACTGATATGTGGATATTTTTCTTGCATTGGGTCAGCAGATAACCACACACTCACTCTCGGGTCATAATACCTCGCCCCATAATAATAAAGTCCTGTTTCCTCGTCTAATTCTTTTGCATTAAAGAGGTATGGCGTATTCCACGTACCTTTGCGTTCGTCAATAAAAACTTCGCCAAAAGGTATATATTCAATATGCTGTACTTTTTCTCCATCAATATTGGTTATCAAACTGCTGCTTCCCAAGTGGTCGCTATGGTAAAAGTACAATAAACTGTCAGATATAGCCACCTGCCCCTCTACTCGAGGGCAATCTGTTATTGCTGCTTTTTTATTATATGCGCTGTCATACGGCACTTCAAAAGTTCTGTATGTATCGCATATTCTGTCGAATGATTTTGAGTACTTCGTATCATAAGACACGGGTCTAATTCCTGTACCTGCTTTGTTGTCTGTCCACTGGTCTTTTTTGTAATCGGTAAGGTTACCAAGTTTGCTTACTATTCGCTGGCTGCCTATATAAATATGCTTGGTATAATTAAATCCATTTGTTACTACTAAATATGGATTAACGTAGGCGGTAAATTTGTCGTCTGTAATTCCGCCGCTATAGACGCCATTTACATATATGCCTTCGCCGTACCCGCTCTTCTTTATTACCCTTTCGCCGTCAGCATCGTACCAGTATTGGCTTACAAATCCGTTGTCGTTAATGGCAAGCAAGCGGTTTTCTTCGTCCCATTTAAGTTCTCGTATATTCACTTTTTCTACTGTTCCGCTCTTGTTGTCCATAGCGGTAACAATAGAAATCAGGTTGCCGTTTCCGTCGTAACTGTGCTGTCTGCTGTTTTTTATTGCCGTACTGTCGCTGTCGGTACGGTATGTGTTGTCTTCCAGCGTGCTTATTTGGAATGGATTATTGTCGTAATGATAAGTCAGTTCGTAACCTGCCCTTAATATTCCTGCAAACTGCACGTCCGTTTGCCGCACATCCTGCTTTTTGTGTGTAATTCTGTGCATATTGTCATACGTCATACTCAGCGAATATGAAGCCTCCTTTGTACCTGCTCCTCTATAAGTTCCTGTTGCAGATGTTAATCTGTACAGTCCGTCGTATTCGTAATTATGTATCATCTGTCCGCCAATACCATCGCCCGAAGGAAGCGGCACCATATTGGTTACGGAAAGTACATTGTCAACCCTGTCATACGAATAATTATTATTCATAATCTGCCCATCGACAGCTGTATTAACGGTTAAATTGGAAAGTCGGCGCAGAGAGTCGTATTTATAGTAGGTTTCAGCATCATTGCCGTACTTCATATATATGCGCTGTTCAAACTTGTCGTAACCTATTTTTGCAATATATTCGTTTTTATCGCTCCACACTCTGTCGAGTAATCCTGCTTTGTTATAATCGTAAATCACTGTCTCTCCGTCCGGATATGTCATATTCCTCAAACGATTCCAACTGTCATACGTCCATTCTGTAACGTAAGTGGTTATTGCCTGATTTGGAATAACTATCGTGCGGGTTACCTTTGTCAATTCGCCTTGCGCACCGTATTCAAACGCCTGCGCTCCTGTGCCGTCTTCCTGCAATATAAGACGTCCTTTGCCGCCTTTTACAGGAGTGCCGCGCCCGCCATAAGTATATTTTACATTATTTTCAGTATTGTTTGGATATATAATATCAGTTAGACGATTTTTTTCATCATATTTATACTCAATGAATTCTGAAACCGCTTTCAGATTTTCTGTCTGTTTTTCCGTCATACTTCCGACAAGATTGTATGTAAAGGTAGTAGTTCCGGAAACAGGATGTACCACCTTTGTACGCCGTCCGCCCATATCGTAGGTAGAACTTGTTACGTTATTATCGTTGTCTATAACCGTAAGCAACCGGTTAATGGCATCGTAGGCAAATTTCGTAGTGATAGTGTCGAGACCGCTGTACTGCTCTGTTTTCAATGTAAGTTTTGAGCCGTTTGTATATGTCGTCTGCTTGCCTCCCTCAGCATCAGTTACAGTGGTAACCATTGTATAGGTGTCGGTATCAAGTCCGTACTCCATTTCGGTAATGCTGCTATTGGGCAAAGTAGTAGTCAAAGTGCGGTCAAGTATATCGTATGTGGTCTTTGTCGGCGTTATACTGTCAAATATTGTATTAAATCTAAGTGAATCATTATTATTTGGAATTCGTGCAGTTACGGGATAGTATGCTTCACGCACTCGTCCGTAAGGGTCGTATTTTACTCGTCCGCTAACAATCATAACAGGAGTCGGATTGTTTACATCTTGCTCTGTTAGCATTCCCGTCTTCATCACCTGTATTGGACGTCCTATGCCATCAACAAAGGTTACAGTTCTGATGCCTACTGCAAATTCATTGGGGTGTTGCGAATCGTGATGTGTTGTAACCGCATACCAGTACCCTGCATTGGATATATTGTTGTATTTAAACTTAATGGTTTTATTAGTGCTATTATTAATATCATTATCATCAAACTCAATAGGTCCTGTAATTGTCTTAATCCGCCCCAAATCATCAAGTTCTGTTATACTAATATTTCCATTTATGTCTTGTGTTTCACGAGGTATTCCATAGCGATAATCGTAATCTCTAAGATAACTTCTGTGCAACAAAGCATCAACTACCTCCGATACATACATATTGTAATGTTGTTCGTAGATATATTCATACGAAAAACCTACTCCTCCGTTTTGCTGTGGAGGCAAAGTTTTTTTTATGATATTACCGTTATTAATGTCGTATTGGATATAGGTTTCAGCCCACTCGTTGTTGTCATTCAATTGCTGACTTACTTGAGTGAGATGGTTGGCATAATTCAAATCATACGCAGCCCTTATATTGCGGTAAAGATTGCCGTTACCGTCTTTTACCTGCACGGTTACAGGCAGCCCGAATATATGTTTGGCAGGATTTCCTGTGTAGGTAATATTTGTTTCATAGTTAAAAGAGCCGCTGCCGTCTGCAGCAAGCGTTCCTTTGTCGCTGAAACGGTATCTCTCAAGTTCGCCGAAGTCGCCGTTGTTTACTTTATACTTATAGTGACTTGCTTCGACAATAATGCTATCCGTTTGACCTTCGTACATCATTGTGTGTGTATATCTCAATGGAGAAAAAGAGATAGCGCGGTCGGAACAAATAGCATTGTTTGGAGTGAATCTATAAGTGTCTGCCACAGCCGTCATTTCGTAAGAATAATACTCGTTAACGCTTTTGGTATATTTGTTGCCTTGTGTGTTGGTCAATACTGTACTTAACAGATTTCCTTTGGCGTAGTAGTTTGATACATCATAAGTTTCCGTTATACTGCGATATAGAGCGTTGTTATCTTCAGTATCAACACTTTTAGTAATAACCTTTCCAAATCCGAGAAACTCGCGCTCGTGGCGGTCGTGCTTGCCTTCGGCATAATCAAACTCGGTACGCATCTTTTCTCCCTGTTTGTATTCATCAGGAATATTGGGAATATCGTGATTTATTTCTACAGCAGATAATGCCCATTTACCGCCCGGGTGGTCGTAGGTTGGCTGTGTATGCTTGTAGTCGAGCGTGAAACTTCCACCAAAGGGATTGTGCACGGTTTTTAGTTTGTTGGTGCGGGCTATGGTTGAGCGGCGTATTTTCAATTTTCCATCATTGCCAACCCATACCATATCGGGATAACCGTCGCCATCAACATCACGCAATTCGGCTAAGGTATAACTTTTGGTTGTACCGCCATTTGCACCGACATTTAATGGGATTTTTAATGCGAGGGGAGGCGGAAGCAGAGGAATTATTATATTATATGTATAAGCCACATTGACGTTTGTACCCGACGATGCCAATTTATTGGTTGTGCTTAAATGTTTCCATTCTATTTCGGGCTCAAAAGAAACACCATTGTTAAAAGACACCATTGCTTTTCCGTTTACAATGCGGACTTTATCCGCTAACCCGTCTCCATTAACATCTACAAAACTGAATTTGTTTGTACTTGTGGAACTGCTTACACTGACACCAAAAGAAATAGATGAAGAACCAACGGTTTTGCCTGTGCCATCTGGTAACCTTTCGATAACATCTCCCCAACTGACTCCCAAGTCCAAGCCGCCGCTTTTGGTTTCTGTTTCGCCTTTCTGAATATCGCTAATATCCCATCCTACA
>Ga0209737_10001267_pt1 | contig 18407 bp, 21 predicted proteins | sample TergutCu122P3_FD_187284 | JGI IMG/M metagenome (GOLD analysis project Ga0209737, IMG submission 187284) | Cubitermes ugandensis P3 segment gut microbial communities from Kakamega Forest, Kenya - Cu122 P3 (SPAdes) (version 2) | ecosystem: Host-associated > Arthropoda: Insects > Digestive system...
CGTAAATAGTTCGCTGACAATCCCAAAAGATAGAACTTTAACCACAACCCACATTGGGATATACCCATAGTTACTTAGGTAGTGGCTTGTTGCCGAATGTTGTCCACCATTAACTCTGATTTGTCTTTTCATTTTTTTGAGTAAGTCATTTACTTGACGGAAACGCTCCGTGTCATTAGTAAAATTAGTGGGTTTTAAATAATCCGCTTCGCGATGACCATATTGTTTAGATAATTGATATGAAAAGATACTCTTCATATTATTTTCCACAATTAATAAATTTTTAAACGCAATATTTCTAATCTGTCGATCAAAGTTGAAAGCAGCATACAATTCTCTAAAATTCGTGCCCGGGATATACATTTTATCTTTAGGACTTTTTAAAAACAAATGACGATAACCACTCAAGAAAAAATAATTTTCGCGAATTAAAATATCTTTTGCATAATCAATGTTATCGATGATTAACCCTTTGTTTTGTAGAATTTGGATTTGCTCATCAATAGTTCTAAAGACTTTCATTCCCACGGGCAATCACCTATTATAGAATTATACCACAGATTGCCCTAAAATCATACCAGGTATTTATGAAAACATTATGAAAAATATTTGTTAATTCCTTCAGCAATAACCATGGCGATGACCTGTTGATATTCGGGATTAACTAGATTATTTCTTTCGTTAGCGTTTGATAAAAACCCACATTCAATTAATACCCCATTAATGTTTAATTTGGGATACATGTAATGATTTGCACTATTAATTTTGGCTTTTCTTTTAGTTTTAACGAAATTGTTTAGTTCTTTTTGTAATTCTAATGCTAATTTCTCATTCATTTTAATATTAGTAGTATAAAAAACCTGAGGACCATAGTATATGGCATTAGAATACTTATTTAGATGAATTGATAGGTAAAGATCAGCATCACTGTTATTAATAATTTTAATCCGGTTATCAAAATCACTTTTTTTACGATATAAGGCGTTTGGTTTACTTAAATCATAGTCACCATCTCTAGTCAAAATTACCATTGCTCCTAACTTTTCTAATTCCTTCTTAAGAGCTAGACTTATTCTCAAATTTAGGACTCCTTCCTTTATTTCTCCATGGCTAGCTCCTTCATCAACCCCGCCATGTCCAGGGTCAATTACGATTGTTTTGCCGAGCAAAGGAAAGGTTAGATTATTAGCATCAACTTTGAAGATCGACAAAATAAAGATAAAAATTATTAAGATTACAAAACAGATTTTTTTCATAATTAATTATATTGTTTAATAAAAAAATATAGACTTTTTCCCAAAATACATTATAATAAACATCCATCAAGGAAAGGAACTTTAATATGCCAGAATATAAACAAGAATTCATTGACTTTGCCATTAGAACTGGAGCTCTTAAATTTGGTGAATTTAAATTAAAAAGTGGCCGTATTTCACCATACTTCTTTAATGCAGGAGACTTTGCTGATGGGGAAACAATCTCAAAGCTAACTAATTTTTACACTGAAACAGTTATTAACAATTATTTTGAAGAAGCAATTTTATATGGTCCTGCCTATAAGGGTATTCCTCTAGTAGCACTAACTGCGGCCAAGTTATATGAAAAATACAGGCTAAAATATCGTTTTAGTTATAATCGTAAAGAAGTAAAAGATCATGGTGAAGGGGGTAGCATTGTAGGGACTAAATTAACCGCTGAAGACAATGTTTTAGCAATTGAAGATGTGGTTACTGCCGGAACCGCCATTCGTGAAACTAAAGCTGTTTTAGCGGCTAATGGTGGTGCAACTTTAAAAGCGATGATAATTGCTATTGATCGCTGTGAAGTAATCAATGAAGGTGATACCAAAACTGCCCTACAAACTATTGCCGAAGAAGAAGGAATCCAAATTTTCCCGATAGTAACTATTCATGAAATTATCGAATATCTATATGGAAGAGAAATTGATGGTAAAATTTATATTGGGAAGCCAGAAAAAGAAGCAATTACATCCTACTTAGAAAAATATGGACCCAAGAAGAAAATCTTCTTATCTTAAAACAAGGTCTCAAAGATCTTGTTTTTAATTGAATTAACTTCTATTGCTATAGTAGCAAAAAAATGTTATATTAAATAAAGATATAACCATAGAAAGAGATGGTATTAAATGAAAAGTATTAAAGGCTTTACCTTAGTAGAATTATTGGCTGTTATTGTCATTATTGCTATTTTAGTTATTATAACTATGACTAGTGTCTCTGGCATATCTAAAAAGATTCAGACCAATATGTTTTGTACTAAAATCAAAACGATTGAACACACTGCCGTACTATGGGGTGAGGATAATTATAATGATTTACAAAAAGTAAATGCTGGCCAAAACCATGAAGCCGTCAATTGCGCTGCTAACCCAGGCTCTTGCATTAAAATTCAAAATTTAGTGGATGAAAGTTATGTAAAAAAAGATGATTTATCAAATGGTAATGTTGTTGATCCACGTGATAAAAGTTCAATGAATACAATTGAAATTAAACTTTTTATTAAAAATAATCGTGTATATGCTAAAGTTCCATCAGCTGATGCTATTTGTAATCAATAAATTGGGGTTGATTTAATGAATAATCGAGGCTTTATTCTTGCAGAAACAATTGTAATGAGTGTTGTTTTACTTGTTGCTTTTAGTTTCATTTATATGGCTGCAAATAATTATATAAACCGGGAAAAAACCAGCATTTTTTATGATGATGTTGCATCAATATACCAAGGATACTATGTTAAAGAAGCCTTGAGTAACTATGCAAATCTTGCAAATAGAACTTACATTCAAGGACTATTAAGTAATTCTTATGGCAGAATAATTGGGACGGAAACAGCTGGACTCTTCTACGATGCTGGCACCTTTGGTGTCATTGCAGATCATTTAAATCTTTATCAAATTTATATTACTAATGATGTTTATAATCTCAAACGTTGCGCCCGAAATATTGCATTATCTGACACAAAGTGTCAAAATACTTTTATGGATGAAGAATTAAGGGCTTATATCATGACAATTAATATTACCGATTTAAGTAATGAATATTACTTAATACTAACCTTTAGACGAGATAATCATGGTAACACGTGCCTTTATGAATCATGCTTCTCACATTATATATGGGTGGCAATATGAAAAAACTAAATAATAAGGGCTTTACTCTAATTGAATTAATGGTTGCAATTGGTTTATTAAGTATTATCGTATTAATCTCCATCTTCTTAATTAATGATTTAATTTATATCAAGAACAATACACCACTCGCGTATGATAATCAAATAAATCGAGCAATTATTATTGACTCAATCCAGCAAGATATCCTGCAAAACGGTCTTGCTTATGAAAACAGTTTAACTGAGCTCCTAAAAGATCCGATAATGAGTCCTGATAGTGCCACCTTTACTCTAACAAGCTTACGTGGTCAAGCAACTATTATATTGCGAAAAGACTCTTTAACTTATATCGATTTTAGTGGTAAGGAAAGTAAGTGGGACTTTATTAACGCTTATAGTGATATTAATTTAAGACCAAGTACTGACTTTACATTAAACTATTTTAATGGTTATGCATTAATTGTCATCAGAATTCCAATCTATACTAATAATGTTAATAACGACCCTGATAACAATAACATTAATGATGATATTATAATAACTTATTATGGTAAATTCTTAAAAATTTAAAAAGACGTATCAGTTGACCGCTGATGCGCCTTTTTTAGTTAATAGTATTTTCGGTAAATTATTTAGTTCGGCAGGATCTGACGGTACTCCGTCGGCATCATAGAATGTTATTTTACCAGAGGTAAACAAACTGACTTCCATTGAGTCCTGACCATTAGAGAAGGTTTTACCATTATATTTGATGTTAAAGTCATAATCACTTTTAAAGTTACCAGTAACTGGATCGTAATCATTTAAATTAATGCCAATAACTACCTTTCCACCCTGATATGAAATATTACTGGCACCAGCTGATTCATAAATGAAATACTCTTGGTTTAACACTAATTCAATTTTCCCTGATTTATATTTTGATTCACGAGATTCTTCAATCGTAGTATATGCTAACTCTTTTAATTGTTGCTCAATAGTACTTGTATTAGCATCAAAGTGACATACTTCATCTTTATTTGGTCCACATGAGTAACTCGCCATTTCTAATAATCTGGCACGGCCAGTAGCTGTTAAATTATAACCAATGGTTAATAGTTTAGCACCACGGTTTTTTAAACTCTTAGCTGATGGCAAATACGTTGTGGCTAAACTGTTAGGGGTATTGGGCTCTCCATCAGTTAAGAAGATGATGATAATACTTGATTTAGAATTAGAAGCTTTAGCACATTCAGGAGTAGTTAAATCATAATTTCGTGGTGGGTTAATTGTTGAAACAATTTTAGGTCCACTTACTAAGGTGACGCTTTGAATTCCTGAATTAGTATTTGGTCCATAGGTTATGCTGACTACATAAGCACCAACTGTGTATTGTACGGTAGCCTTTGCTGAGAAAGTAACTACACTGCTAGCTAAAACTACTGTATCATTCATAATTTTAATGGTTACATTACTACCACTAATTGATGTAGTTACATCCGGGAAACTTTCATTCGTAGTAGTAATTTGGTAAATGGTTGATTCTGCTAGTTGTAACCCAGATAAATAATTCGTGTTACCAGAAGCCGCAATTGTGCTAGTAAACGCCTTATTAGTAAATGGTTTGTTTAACGCAGAATTGGTATTAAAATTTATTAAACCCGTACAAAAATTATAATTTGGATTGGCAGCTTTAGATAAAGTTGCAGCTAAACCGGTTACGGCAGCATTCGCCGCTGACATTGGGGTAGCACCATTAACTAACGGGCTTCCCATACTACCAGAGTTATCCAAAATCATCATAACATAAGTGTCTTTATAATCATCAGAAGCAAAAGACATTAGAGCTTTAAATGAGAAATCAATATCAACATTAAAGGTATTAACATCGACCATGCTAACATTTTGATCAAAAGTAAATGAGTCAACATCACCTGTGCCAGCACCGGTTGAAGTACTTCCTTCATAAACACCAGAAACACTTATCTCCTCATAGTCACAGGCTGATAAATCTTCAATTTTTTCATAAGATATCTTGCCGTTTTTTACTGTTAGTTTTAGAAACTCAGCAGCATCATAGTCTTCTTCAGCTAGAAAGCCATTTCTAATTAAAGTTTCTACTTTTACACAAGTAATAATCTTATTATCTTCAATATAATACTTTAAAGTACCATCATTTAAATTAAGGTGATAGTAAACATCTAAAGCATCTTCTAAAATCGCTTTTGCTGAATTCCGACTCTCTTCTTCAATTTTAGATAGTGTCTTACCATAATAACTAATTAGCATAATCGAAAGTAGTGAGAGAATAAATAGCACTGCTAATAATTCGACAATGGTAAACCCTTTCTCATTTTTAATTTTCATATAATTCCACCTCTTTATTCAACTTCTATATAAGAAGAAGTAAGTTCTGTATTGCAATAACCATCGTTAGTACAAATTTTGCCTTCAATTAATCTTAATTGATACTTTCCAACTACGCCTGATCTTAAATCAAAGGCAATACGATATCCAATAACTATATCATTAACTTTAATAATCTTTAATTTAAAATTCGTAGTTGGATTACCACTTTGATCAAGTATTTTTATATAATTACTAATCTGTGCATCGGTCATAGCTTGTAAGTCTGTCTCAATCCCATCCATGTGAGAACAAGTAAGTAACATGGAAGACGATGCATCATTAGTACCAAATATTTTCATAAATGGACTGGGTCCCCAAACACAATTTGGATTTTTAGTTGTTGCTAAACGTTTCTTAACATTCTGAGCAATGTTTACCATCAAATAACTGTTTGATGAATATTTACTATACATCATATATACTACGGCGGTGGCAAAGATAATAATTGACAGAACCAATGGAATAGCAATAAATCCCCGATTGTTTTTCATCATATCACCCTCTTATCCTTATATTGTAAGCGTATGGCTAATAATCTCGTTATCGATTTTTTTTCGCCATGAAGCAGTAAAAGTACATGATTCGGTTACTATTGTTGTAAGATGATAGCTGCCAGAAGTTGGACATACTCGCTTATCATAATACCCTTGATTAGAAACAACAATTATTTCCTCTCCGCTTACGCAGTTAATTACTAAACCATAATTATACCCATTAATATCATCAATACTAATCCCGAAATTAGCATCTAAAGTTAGTAATCGTTGGGTATCACAGTTACTACCCTGAAGAAATTCTTCCTGAGTTATCGTTGCTTCAAATGACCCTTTAACAAAACGCACCTCGATTGGATAACAGTTCATGCGGACATTTTTACTAAGTGGGCTATATACATTATCATCTTCATCGCCAGCTAAATATCCAGCATAAATTAAATCTTGGACAAAAAACGTTTTGCGATTAGTATCAGTAGCATAGTTTTCAGCTGATACTTTTATTTTGTTAAGTAAATCTTCAGACATGCTCTTTTTTAAGGAACGACTAATATTAGTAAAAGTTGTTAAACAAATAACAATTAACAGGCTTAAAATAACCATAACGGCAATTAATTCAACTAATGTAAACCCGTTTTTATTCATTGTATTCAACTCCTTAAGTGAGTTTATAATATAAAAAGAGTTCGGGTGTATTATCCCATGTTAATTTTACCTTATATTTTAAAATAAAACAATAAAAACCTAGCATTCCGCTAGGTAGAAGTAAACTATTTGACACTATCTAAGATGAATTATTTTTCATCGCGTTTTTTAGCCAGACTATCAAATAATTCTTTACGGCCATTTAATAATGGTGAAATCGGTTCATTATTGGCATAGTTTAACAGACATTCTGCTAATAATTTTGAACCATCTACACTAAAAAACCAAGGTTTCTTTTTAATTTCTTTTGGTACATCAGTATAATTAGTACAGTAAACTCTAGTTAACAAACCTTTTTTGTATGCTTGATCAAAAGCTTTTGTTCCTTCGGTAAACAACCCGAAAGTAGCCATTACCCAAACTTTTTGAGGATTTTTATGCTTTAACTTTTCCAAAATATCAAGAATACTGGTACCACTTGAAATCATATCATCAACAATTAAATATTCCCCTGAATCTATTTCTTTACCTAAATATACATGTTCAGCAATTGGGTTTGATCCCTTTTCATCTATTTTAGAATAATCACGGCGTTTATAAAATAATCCAATATCACAACCGAGCATACCAGAATAAAATCTGGTTCTACCCATTGCCCCTTCATCAGGAGAAACGGCAATCAGATTTTCATAATTAATATCTTCATTATTTACAAAAGCATCTAACATAACGGCGGTAGGAATTATATTATCAAAAGGAAGTAAGGGAATAGCTTGTCTTACATCAACGTTATGCGCATCAAACGTTGCAACACAGTCAACATGCATTTTTTCCAGTTCTTGCAGAGCCATAGCACAATCTAATGATTCACGAGCTTGTCTTTTATGCTGACGACTTTCATAGAGAATTGTTTGAATAACGGTAATTTCACGAGCATTTCCCCCAGCAGCCATAATCACTCTTTTTAAATCAGTAAAGTGTTCATCTGGCATCTTGGTTCTTTCTTGCCCGTAAGCTTTATATTTAATACTATGATTACATATATCAGTGACAACAAAAAAACGAGTATTTCTTACCGAATCTTTTAATCTTGCCTTCCCTTCCCCGTTACCAAAACGGGTTAGTTCAACATCGATAAAATTTGCTTCGGAAAAACCATAATCGTTAATTAATTTCTCTTTAACTAAAGCACCAAGTTCTTCAACGGTTTCCATAAATAGGATTCTAATTGCATCTTTGTGGGTATCTTTTACTTTCATAACTTACACCTACTTCTAATTTGATTATACCGATTATGAAAAGAAATGGCAACTATTTTTTAGCAAATGTTTTTTGGTTTAAAAGACTGGATTTAGTAATGTGAAATCATCTAATAAACTACTGCTTTTTTAAGATCAACATGCTTTTTAATATGGTTTCCTTCAAGGTTTAATAATTTAATTTTATTATGTAATCCCGCACTAAATCCAGTAATTGAATGATCAGTCCCAATAATTCGATGACACGGAATGATGATAAGTATTGGATTCGCTCCCACCGCATTTGCTACGGCTCTAATTGCTGTGGGCTGGTTAATTCGTTTGGCTAGTTCTTTATATGTAATTACCTGACCAGCTGGAACTTTACTAATTTCTTGCCAGACTTTTTTCTGAAAACATGTTCCTTCTAAATTAACGGTTACTAAAAAACATTGAAGTGTATTTTCAAAGTATTTAGCTAGTTCTTGCTGGACTAAATAACAAATTTTGTTGGGTGTTTCAATTCCCTTTTTATCTTGTAAACTAACTTCAAGTACTGATTCATTATCACAGACAATTTTTAATAACCCAATTGGTGAAAAATAATAGAGATTATACTTTTTTTTCATTGCGTTTACTTAAAGTAACATTTTTATTAATTACTTCATAACTATCAACAATTGAAATGAAAGCTTCGGGATCAATCATGGCAATCCCTTCTTTTAGTCGATAATAATCTTTTGTATCAATAGCCGTCATCAATATCTTATTTGGATGATGTGAATATCCACCTTTAACGCTAAACTCAGTTAAATCATGTTCTAATTCTTCAATAATATATTTCTTAACTTCTTTTTCCTTTTGGGTAATGATGAAAAATGTTTTACTACTACTTACACCAATTTTAGCTTTAGTTTTCATATAGTGAATAATTGCAATAGTAATTAAAGAATAGATCATACTTTCCATATTAAGCAAAAAGAAAGTAGTAATTACAATAGATCCTTCAACAATATAAATAAAGGTTTTATTACGATATATTTTAACGCTGTTAACTATGTCCTGGATAATATCTAGGCCGCCCATACTTTGACCTTCCTTGTATAAGAAGCTGTACCCCAACCCAGTTAAAAAAGAACCAACAATTACAACTAAGATTTGCTCCAAATAATCAAAAACAATATAGTCAGTAATCGTATAGGAAAGATATATTATTGCTGGCACCAACAATCCTGGAACTAGATACTCTTTAAATTTCTTTTTCCCTAGCGTATAATAAGCAATAAATAAAAACGTAACATTAATTAATAGAATGAATATTGCTGGATCATAGCCAGTTTCATAGCTCACTAAAGCACCAATACCAAAAACCCCATTAGATACGATATCATAGGGCAAGAAAAACAGATTATAAGATATGGCAATTAAAGCACATCCTGCAATCGTATAAAAAATCTTTTTCATTTTTACCTCTTTATTCTTAAATATTCTCTCATAAATTCAAGGATATCACCGTTTAGTACAGCATCAGCATTAGATGTCTCATAATCAGTTCTGGTATCTTTAACCAACTTATATGGCTCCAATGTATAGTTACGAATTTGACTACCAAAATCAATGTTTTGAGTATTCTTCAAACTATTAATTGAAGCATTTTGAGTTTCACTAGCTAGCTGGGTTAATTTACTCATTAAAATTTGCATTGCAATATCCTTATTTTTAATTTGACTGCGTTCATTTTGACAAGTTACAACAATTCCCGTTGGTATATGAGTTACTCTAACTGCCGAGTCAGTAGTATTAACCCCTTGTCCTCCTTTACCGCTGCTGCGATAAACATCCGTTCTTATATCTTCAGGTTTTATTTCAACACTTATTTCCTTATCTAATTCAGGAATGACCGATACTGCCGCAAAGGATGTATGTCTTCTGGCGTTCGAATCAAAAGGACTAATGCGGACCAAACGATGAACACCTTGTTCCCCCTTAAAATAGCCATATGGAAAAACACCTGTAATTTTCATGATAATGTTTTTTAGTCCCGCTTCTTCACCTGCTTGGGAACTAATAATTTCAAAACGATAACCATTCTTGTTACAAAACATTTGATACATGCGCGAAAGCATACTCGCCCAATCACAAGCCTCTGTTCCGCCAGCACCAGGATGAATTTCTAAAAAGCAATTTAATCTGTCATATTTCCCATCAAGCAAGGTGCTAAGTTCTATTTCTTCGATTTGTTTAGTAATACCATCCAAATTATTTTCTATTTCATTAACCAATTCCTCATCATCTTCATTAGCATCTGTTAACAGTTCTACATAGTCTTGTAATAATTCTTGCATATTATGAAACGTCGTAACAGTCTTTTTTAAATTAACTAGTTCACTATTCATTTTGTTTGCTTCCCCAGGATTATGCCAAATATCATTTTTCTTTAGTTTTTCTTCAAGTTCATTAATCCTTGAGTTCTTGACATCTAAGTCAAAGTGACCTCCCAAGACGGATTAGTTTTTCTTTAAGATTATCAATTATTAATAAAATGTCATCTTTATACATATTATCAACCTCTAATTATCATTATACATAAGTCTAAAAAAAAAAGAAAGACATTTCCTTTTTTAGATCTTTGTGAAACGCCATTTCTTATTTTGATCTGCTTTAGTTGCATAGCTAATACCAATACGTTTATTAGCTTTGTATTTAACTAAATATCCATCATCTTCAATCCAGATTCGATCAGAAGAAAGCAAGTCTAAATGGTTGAGCTGAAGGTCAATCTTCATCTCTTTTGTTAACTTTCCTGGACCATGGTAGCCTTCAACCCCTCTGATTAAAACTGCCTGGGGATGATTTTTTTGACCAGTGACAATATTGAGTAAATAATGGATTCCATAACACAAATAAATATATGTATAGCCTCCGCGGGCATACATAATCGTATTGCGAGGAGTTCTACCGTTCTTGGCATGACTTGCTGAATCATCTTCACCGTAATACGCCTCGGTTTCAGTAATTCGATGTTTAATAATCTTACCGTTTTCTAATTCGCGGACAAGCAATTTACCAATCAATCCCTTAGCAACTGTGATAGCATCTTGAAGATAAAATTCTTGATTTAGTTTCATTATTATTTGCCTAAAGTACTACCTTCGGTTAATATATCTTGTTTGTCAAATAACTTAATAAAATCATCGTAATCATAGACTTTTGATGAACTAACACCGTTTGCATTACACCATCCGCAAACACGTTCAAAATTTTCTGGAGTAGTAATAATTGCATACAATCGCTCAGGATTTTGTTTAAAATTAACGTTCCCCATTAACATGGAATCGCCAGCTCTGGCATCCATTTCATCTTTTGGTAATAAAACAAATATGCATCCTGCTGGAAGGCTTTGGTTCTCAGCCAAGTCCGCATAACCACGAACTGTAGTTTCTATGGTTTTTCTTGTTGTTACCGAAACTTGATCAGAAACATCATAACTGGTCTCAATCCCAAGTCTATCAACTGATGATGATAATTCACCAGCAAAAATAATGCGTTCTGCGGTATAAATTGGACAGCCATGAAAACGTAATGGCAAATCATCCGAAACCAGGTTCTCAATCTTTTTGGAAAACTCATCATACTGTCTCCCTCGATAAATTGTATCTTCTTCGTTTCCTGGTCTTATAAATCTTAGCTTATCGGTTATGATATTAAGCGCGTTCTGCCTACGAGCAATATTTTGCCTTGCGATGTTTAACCTAATTTCTTTCTTGTCAACGTCACTAGCTTCAATTTTAGAATAGCTTTCAATAGCATCTTGTAGTAATTTTTCTAATGCTTCTTGGTTGCGAATTAAAATACTCTGTTGATTTTCATATTCACTTAAATAATCTCTGGCCATAATATCCTACCTCTACTATTTCCCACAGCATTGTTTGTACTTTTTACCGCTACCACAAGGACATGGGTCATTTCGACCTGTTTTATTACTTTTCTTTGGTGACTGCTTAAGGTGTTCCTTGCCATCATTAGTTTGAATATTGCGTTGTTGTTTTGGTGCAGGTGCTTGTTGTCTGATTTCAACTTTTAATAAGAAGTTAGCGATATTAGTATCAATACTATCCATCATCTTATCAAAAATATCGTAGCCTTCCATGGCATACGCCTGCAAAGGATTAGTCTGAGCATAGCCACGCAAACCAATTCCCTCTCTTAAATGATCCATGGCATTAATATGTTCAATCCATGCATCATCAATAACTCTTAGTGATATGAATCTCTCAAAATCATTACTTATTTCCTGAGGCACATCGGCTAATTTTTTGTTAAATTCATCAATGACATGGGTTTGGATGTGTTCAATAGCTTCTTCAGTTTTTAGTGTTTCTATCTCTTCAACTTTAATTTTACCTTTAACTAAGTTATTAACATGGGTAACAATATTGCTATAATCCTCTTTGGTTAAATATCCTTCAGGTGGTAAATAATTATCGACAAATGCTTCAATATAATCAGAGATGGTTTGATATACTAATTCTGACATCTCTTCATTATCCAAAATGGCATTTCTTCGTTCATAAATAATCTTACGTTGTTCACTAACAATATTATCGTAATCAAGTAAGTTTTTACGCATATCATAGTTATTGCCCTCTACCTTCTTTTGGGCACTTTCAATACTTTTTGAAAACATATTTGATCTTAAGGGTTGCGTTTCGTCATAACCCATATTTTGAATCATGTTTTTAATTTTATCAGTACCAAAGCGTTTCATTAAATCATCTTCAAAAGAGATAAAAAACTGTGAATATCCAGGGTCACCTTGACGACCTGAACGACCTCTTAACTGATTATCAATTCTTCGTGACTCGTGTCTTTCAGTACCAAGGACCATCAGACCGCCTAAGTCTTTAACCCCTTCACCCAATTTGATATCAGTTCCACGGCCAGCCATATTAGTTGCAATGGTGATCGCACCCTTTTGACCAGCTTTTTCAATAATTTCAGCTTCACGGGCATGGTTTTTAGCATTTAACACTTCATGAGGTAATCCAGCTTTAGTAAGTAATTTACTTAATTTCTCATTTGATTCAACAGAAATAGTGCCAACTAAAATTGGTTGACCTTTTGTGTGGGTCTCTTTAATATGATTAACAATCGCATTATATTTTCCTTTTTCCGTGGCAAACATTAAGTCAGCCATATCTTCTCTAACACAAGGCTTATTAGTTGGAATTTCAATAACATACATATTGTAAATATCGCGGAATTCTTCTTCTTCAGTTTTTGCAGTGCCAGTCATTCCCGATAATTTATTATACATTCTAAATAAATTCTGGAAAGTAATAGTTGCCATGGTTTTTGTTTCTTCATTAATTTTGACACCTTCTTTGGCCTCAATAGCTTGGTGTAAACCTTCGCTAAATTGACGACCATGCATTAAACGACCAGTAAACTGATCAACAATAATAATGGCACCCTCTTCATCAACTACATAGTCAACATCAATCTTCATCCCATAATTTGCTTTTAAAGCTTGATTAATATGATGAACTAACGCAGTATTATCTGGTGCATATAAGTTGCTTAAATTAAAGTGCGTTTCCATCTTTCGAGAACCAGCTTCTGACAGCATAACAGTTCTTGTTTTTTCATCAATTGTATAATCATCTTCATATTTTAATTTTTTCACAGCCCGATCAGCATCAACATATAGATTGGCCGAATTCATTTTACCACCAGAAATAATCAACGGGGTTCGTGCTTCATCAATTAAGATAGAGTCAACCTCATCAATTATTACATAATTCAAACCGCGTTGAACGCGGTCTTCTTTACGAACAACCATGTTATCTCTTAAATAATCAAAACCAACTTCATTATTGGTAGAATAGGTAATATCACAATTATAAACTGCTTGTTTTTCCTGGGGTGTTAATTCTCTTAAATTAACCCCAACACTTACCCCTAAAAAATCATAAATTGGTCCCATCCACTCGGCATTACGGGCAGTTAAGTATTCATTAACTGTAACAACATGGACACCTTTCCCTGTTAGTGCATTTAAATAGGCGGCCAAAACCGTCGTTAGCGTTTTACCTTCACCAGTTTTAAGTTCACCAATATTACCATAATGAATTGCCATTCCACAAATCAATTGAACGCGGAAAGGTTTCTCCCCAATTTTTCGGTATGATGCCTCTCTAGCCGTAGCAAAAGCCTCTACTAAAATGTCATCGAGTGTTTTGCCATCCGCTAGCTCCTGTTTAAAATATGCAGTCTTACTTGCCAGCTCATCGTCACTCATTTTAGAGTATTCTTCATCTAAAGCTTCTATTTTATCAGCTAACTTATTAAATCTTCTTAATTCACGATACTCAGTATCAACTAATCTTTTTAAAATTCCCATGTAGTATAGCACCTCTCAAATGAATATTATACCAAAAAAATAGGACTTTTACATCCTATTTTGTGTTAATAATTCCATAATGACTATCTTTTCTGCGATACAGAACAGATACACAATCTTCATCAATGTTATTAAAGATAAAGAAGTCATGATTTAAGAGTTCCATTTGCAGAATTGCTTCTTCTTCATCCATTGGTTTTGATTCAATAGTTTTTCTTTTGACAATTTTGTTTTCGTTTTCATCTGGTTCAACAAAATCAAAGATAAATTCATTTACTCGTTTGTCTTTTTTATATTTATCATTAATTCTCGTCTTGTTTTTTCTAATTTGTCTTTCAAGTTTGTCAACCACCAGATCAACGGCAGCGTATAAATCTGAATGCCTTTCCTCAGCTCTCAAAGTGAATTTTTGAGTTGGAACAGTAACTTCAATTATTTGCTCGTTATGACGGACTCTAATAATCGCTATGACTTTAATTTCATCGGCATTACCCAAATATTTTTCTAACTTGGACAATTTCCCTTCAATGTAGTTATGCATTGCTGCGGTAACCTCAATCTTATCACCACGAATATTAATTTTCATTAAATCATCTCCTAATAAAATTATAACATAGCCATGCTGAAAAAACTACAGAATTGTAGTCATTTGTACAGCACAAACATCCACCGCTTGTAAGCCTTTTGCCGTCTCAATTAGATGAAAATCTACTAGCTCACCCTCCTTAAGAGTTTTGTATCCTTCCTTAACAATCGATGAATAATGAACAAAGATATCTTCTAAATTTTCATATTGAATAAAGCCATAACCTTTTTCATTATTGAACCATTTTACTTTACCTCTCAAGCTTAACACCTGCCCTTCTATTATTGATTTGTACTGCTGAAAAAAGCTATCACAAATGAAAAATACAACAACTCCATATGCATAATAGAAAATGCATCTGTGATATTTTCAGTATAACAATAATAAACAAAAAAAATGTCAAACTATGTTTGAAAGATGCAAAATATGTTCGAAATGAAGATAACTTCCACTGGTAGTGAGAATGGCCAGATTTTGACAACAAAATAAGGTATTTAAAACCAAAAACGTGTATATCAAAATTTAAATGGTATTGTAGTTGTGAGGTGAAGTAGGCATGAAAAAAATAGTATTAGACTATCTCATGTCAATTGTAAATAAGGACAAGCCTCGTAGTGAAATACAATGCCAAGAAATTCGTTACGGATTAGAGGCCATCTATCTTAATATTAGTAAATTTATTGTTTTTTTTATAGTGAATGCCATTCTTAGAAATTTTATAACTAGTCTTTTATTTTTATGTTTTTTTATTCCAATTAAAAGCGCTAGTTACGGATTTCATGCGAAAACCAGCTTACAGTGTTGGTTAATGTCTGGTATTGGCTTTGTTGGGTTACCACTTTTAACTCATCATTTATATTTCAATTTTTACGTCAAAATTATTTTTATAATTTATTTTATTTTAATCTTTGCTGCTTGTAGCCCAGCAGATACCCCTAAAAAACCAATTATAAGTAAGAAACTACGTTTAAAGCTTAAACTTTCATCATTAATAATCGTCTTTGCTTATGCAATATTGATCTTAGCTAATAGTCGGTTTACTAATGTAATAATTTTAGCTATGTTATTTCAAAGTCTCCTTATTAGCCCTCTAACATACTTTGTTTTTAATACTCAATATAATAATTATTTACATTATAAAGTGAATAATTTATAGAAAGGAGGAGAAGATATGGCAGATTTATTAGCCGAAATTGGCACTGCAGTTGGTGAAAGTGCACCGTGCGTTTTTTTAATTATTGAAGAACCAGAATGCCCTGCATCTCTAATTAAATAAGACTTACAAAGTCTTATTTTCTTTAACTACAATTGTAGTCTTAAATAAATCATTAATTATTTCTTTTTCTATAGTAATATTTCTATTTAATTTTTGAATATAACTTAAGCCTAAACCATTACCCTCAACTTTAGTACTATAATTTTTATTACCAATGCGATCTAAATCAATATCATTTTTAAAACTATTAATTATCTCAATTTGAATATCGCGATCTGACTTGTTAATACTTAAGAAGATTATTTTATTGATTGTTTCACGGGCTGCCTCAATGGCATTATCAAGAATTATACCAATTACTTCACATAAATCAATATATAATTTGAAATCTAGTGTTTTATAATCGAAATGCCCACTAATGTGAAGGGCTACATCAATACCATATTGTTTTGCTCTGATAATTTTTAAATAAATTAGACCTTGAAAGCCTGGGGGAACATCAATAATCTTATCAATTGTTTCAGTATTCTTACTATATTTTTCCATCTTCAAGGTAATTAATTTTTGTCCCTCTTTATCACACAAAGTTTGAATGAAAAGGAAATCATTTATAATATTGTGTTTTAATACTGAATAGTCATGCAATGTATTTTTAAATAAATCTAAATTATCTTCTAAGAAGCGGTTTTTAAGTTCTAGTATCTTATAATTATATATCTGATTAATATAACGAAGGCCTAACAAAATTATAAATACAATGAGTAGCATACTCATTAAATTATTCCGAAAATTCATGCTATATATTAGGTAATTATACCCGATAACAAGTAAAATGAAAGCAAAATAATAAAGCCATTGTAAGTTATCGATAACAAAACGATGGAATCTGCTATATATTCTTAGTACTAGCTTTGTCCGATATGTAAAAAAGAGTGCATAGCTGCTCATAATACTATAACAGAATTTCATAAAATTCATGGAATTTAATCGCTCAGCATTGTTAATAAAAAAGAATAGACACATTGACAAAATAAAATCAACTAAAATGGATATTGCAAAAATAAATAAAACCTTGTAAAAAAAGATGCGGTTTTTCTCTTTAAATATTAAATAAAATAGGATTGCCGCCAACACCATAGAACACGGCAAAATCAAAAATATATTATTATATAAATTATTAGCAGCAACGACTAAAGAAACAACCCCAATTACCAGCCAGTCTTGAAATGATAATTTTTTGGGGACTCCTAATGTAAAATTATAACAACACACAACAGCATATACATATGGTATAGCACTTAATGCGCAAAGCCAATAAATGTTAGTCATTAATGCTACCCTTAAAAGCCCTTGAGCATAAATCAACTTTTTCCTTAGTATCCAAAATAAAGAATCCTTTACTCCATGAATACATATTTACCCGGTCAGTATTTACAATACAAGCACGATGAACCTGTTTAAATCTGGAATCTAATTCCGAAAGAATTTCAACAATGGTCATGTTAATTAAAAACTTATTATTGCTAGTTTGAATAATAAGTTTTCGTTCTTGGGTATCTCGGTAAATATGGGTGATGTCTTTTAGATATACTTGCATTTTAATTTTATTACTAACAAAATTAAATTTTTCAGTATCTGTCTTTTGCGCGATAATTAACTTTAAATCTTTTTCTAAACGTGATTTAAGCGAATGAAATTTCTCAATGAAGTCAAAAACTTTTAAGACACTGCGGTAAACGGTTTCAAACATTTTATCATGGCTAGTAATAAAAATAATTTCACTATCCCAATCAAAGCGTCTAATTTCTTGGGCAACATCAATACCGGATTTATCATCATCTAGTTCAATATCTAAAATATAGATTTTTCTAAATGCACAATCGTGAATTGCTCTTTTTAACTCACAATTATAACCAGTAAATGTTTCTAATGCATAATCAAAATGCGTGTTAAACATTAAGTTCTCGATAATACTAGTAATGTCTTTTTGAAAATTGATTTCATCTTCAACTACCACAAATTTTATCATAATAAGTCTTCCTTTATTTCACTTTATCTTCTCTTTTTTTTACGTCGGACTGTTCTAATCCATTGTTTTCTAGCTAACAATACAACAATTAAAACTAATAAAATCACAAAAAAATATTTTATAATTACCAAGAACCCGGTAAATACAGTTAATTTTATTTTATTAATTTTAAATGTCTGGTTCAGATTTGCAGCATCCGCATCAACATTCTCGTTATCTGAATATCCCCGAAAAAAGGTTTTGACTTCTTGTAGCCATTTAGCAGTAAAATAGTACTCA
>Ga0209737_10001268_pt1 | contig 18390 bp, 8 predicted proteins | sample TergutCu122P3_FD_187284 | JGI IMG/M metagenome (GOLD analysis project Ga0209737, IMG submission 187284) | Cubitermes ugandensis P3 segment gut microbial communities from Kakamega Forest, Kenya - Cu122 P3 (SPAdes) (version 2) | ecosystem: Host-associated > Arthropoda: Insects > Digestive system >...
AGAGGCGTTACAACGGGGCTGGCCAACAGGTATGACTTCCAAATGCATTGCGTTACTTCGCGCTCCGCCCGAAGAGGCGCTTGTTCCCAGCGGAGAAATAGTGTGAAATTCGTGGGGAAACCTCAGGATCAGAGGTCAGGAATCAGGCATCAGAAAAACATGATCTCGCGCGGGGGCGCGGAGCGAAGCGCGTCATCCTGCGCGGAGTCGCAGGGCGTAGAACGCAGAATCCAAACCTCCTCCCCTTGTGGGAAAGGGTGCCCCGAAGGAGCGGAAGAAGGGGCGTTTTGCACGGTAACGGGAAGCAGATTGCTTTCCCTACGGGCAAGGCGCAGCGATAGAAGCGTAGGGGCGGCAAATCTGCCGCTCGTAACACAAGTCCCGGGCTGCGTCGTTGCGCGGCTTGTCCAGGCTACGCGCTGACAGATAGAGCATTAATCGCCTGCGATAGGCATGTATCTTGAGAAGAAAGGTGTATGTGAGAATTATCACACGAATCGTAAGACTTTTGTTTTCTCCGGCTAAGGAATGGGCTGTTATCGATAGCGAGAAAGCATCCGTCACAAGTCTTTATATCGGGTATGCTGCTCCTTTAGCGCTTATTCCCGCGACCGCTTTTGTCGCAATGAATTTTCTCATGTGGGAGTTGATGAAGTACGATACGCAGCTCACGGAACTGCTTGCGGAGTTGAGTTTCATAGCAGGCGTGAGTTACCTTCTTGCTCTTGCTGTGCCTTACGTTTTTGCACTAATAGTCAACGTAAAGGTGTCGTTGTTCTGTGGTCAACCCAGTTTTGTGCAGGCGCTTAAAACCGCAGTCTACAGTGTTACGCCTGTGTGGTTGGCATCAGCCTTGGCGATGATTCCAAAGCTTGGTTTTCTCGTTGTCCCGGTGGGTATTGCGGCGGTTATTTATTCGCTGGTGCTTTTATGGTTCGGCTTGGCAACGCTAATGAAAGTGCCGAAAAAAACGAGAATTGGTTTCTTTATTTCTGCATTATGTTCTGTGGTAGTGCTTGGCTTTGTAGTTATCTTTACCCTTTCTGCTGTTGGCTCAATGTACATGTTTCCGTTTGAAGTGCCTGATAGTGAGTAGTTTTCTGGATTCTGCGGCTCCGCTTCGCTCCGCGCAGAATGACGGCTTTTTCTACCCTCTCCCCACCCCTCCCGGCTTGCGGGAGAGGGGAACATTTTTCCCCGCGCCTCCGCGTGAGATCGACCCGTCGCGGTTCGCTGCGCTCACCACGACCTATGCGCTTTTCTTTGCGCTCTCTGCGTTCTTTGCGGTTAAATCGTTTTTTTTCCCCGGACTGCGCTTCGCTTGTCCAGGCTACACGCTCCACTACAAAAACCGATCCAGCAAGCGTCGGCTGTGTTTATCAAGCGCGGCGATGTCGGGGATTCGGTATTGCACGCCGTCGCGGTCGGTGATCAGCAGCGACGCGGCGTTTAGCAAGCGGATGTCTTCTTCGCCTTTCAGCACGAAGCTTGTTTCGCCGCGATCGGTGTTGACGTGCCAGGTGCTTGGTGTCGCAAAGGTCGAGACCTGTTGCAGCCGCAGGATGCGCGGCGTGAATTCGCGTTCGGCGAGTGTTGTTTCGATCAGGGCGCGGACTTCGCTATCGGCAACCGACGCCAACGCCGACAAGGAATCGATCCAGGCGCGTTCATGGCCTTCTTCGTCGAGCAGCGCCAATCCTGCGTCCGGCGCGCTGATCGGGAACGCGCGCACCGGCACGATGTTTTCGTAAACCTGTCCGTCGTCGGTGGTCAGCACCAATCGGCCAAAGGTGTTGCGCGACAGTTGAAAATCGAGTGGTTTCATTTTGGTGTGCGGTCGATGGCGGAAGCGTCCCAGGACGTTGCGGCGAATTCGGTATCGACTTGCCGCGCCTGTGCTTCGTGCAGACGGAAATAGGCGCCGCGCTGGGCGATCAGCGCATCGTGCGCGCCTTCTTCGACGATGTGGCCGCGATCCATCACGACCAGACGATCGGCTTTGCGCAGTGTTGACAGGCGGTGCGCGATGGCGATGGTGGTGCGTCCGCGCACGAGGTTGTCGAGCGCTTTCTGGATTTCTTTTTCGGTTTCGGTATCAACCGATGAGGTCGCTTCGTCGAGAATCAGAATTTTCGGATCGATCAGCAATGCGCGCGCGATCGAGATGCGTTGCCGCTCTCCGCCGGACAATCCTTGTCCGCGTTCGCCGACCAGTGAATCGTAGCCGTGCGGCAAGCGCAAGATGAATTCATGCGCATGGGCGGCGCGCGCGGCGGCGATGATGTCTTCGCGCGTTGCGCCCGGGCGACCATAGGCGATGTTTTCGGCGACGGTGCCGAAGAACAGGAAGGGTTCTTGAAGCACCAGTCCGATGTTGCGGCGGTATTCGGCGATGGAGAGCGTGCGAATGTCGGCGCCGTCGAGGAACACTGCGCCTTCGGCGACATCGTAAAAGCGGCAGATGAGGTTGACCAGTGTGCTCTTGCCGGAGCCGCTGTGTCCGACCAGCCCGATCATTTCGCCGGGCGCAACGGTCAGGTTGACACCGCGCAGAATGGTTCGATTGCCGTAACGAAACACGACGTTGCGCAATTCGATGTGTCCGCGCACGGTCGGCAGCGGCACGGGATGCGCGGGTTCCGGCACGTTGGAAACATGATCGAGAATGTCGAAAATCCGTTTGGCGCCCGCCGCCGCTTTTTGTGTCACCGAAACGATCCGGCTCATCGAATCGAGCCGCGTGTAAAAGCGGCCAATGTACGCCAGCGCCGCCAACAGCATTCCGGTCGTGATGTGGCTTTGCGAGACTTGCCAGATGCCGAAGACCCAGACGACCAGCAGGCCGATTTCGGTCAGCAACGAGACGGTCGGCGAGAACAATGACCAGAGGCGATTGACTCTGTCGTTGGCGACGAGGTTGTGGCGATTGGCTTCCTGAAAACGTTTCGTTTCGCGCGCTTCCTGCGCGAACGCTTTGACGACGCGAACGCCGGGGATGGTGTCGGCGAGTACGTTGGTGACTTCCGACCAGGCGCGTCCGATTTTTTCAAAGCCGGTTCGCAGTCGGTCGCGCACCAGATGAATCATCCAGCCGATGAACGGCAGCGGCAACAGCGTCACCAGCGCCAGCCAGGGATTGATCCAGAACAGCACGATGGCCGTCATCGTGATCATCAGCACGTCGGTCGCAAAATCGAGCAGATGCAGCGACAGGAAAAGACAGATGCGATCACTTTCCGAACTGATGCGCGCCATCAAATCGCCGGTGCGTTTGCCGCCGAAGTATTCCAGCGATAAATGCATCAGGTGTTCGAACGACGCGGTTCGCAAATCGGCGCCGATCCGTTCGGACACCAGCGCCAGAAGGTAAGTTTTCCCCCAACCCAATCCCCAGGCAAGCAACGCCGATGCAAACAATCCGCCGAGGTACAACGCGACCAGCCCGACATCGACCGGCACGCCTTTTTCGGCGGGCACCAGAACTTTGTCGGTCAGCGGCATGATCAAATACGGCGCGACCATGCCGGCCGCCGTTGATGTCAGCATCAGAATGAAGCCAAGCAACAACGAAACTTTATACGGGCGAGCAAACCGCCATAAGCGAAACAAAATCCAGGTGGACGGCGGCGCGAGGTTGTCGCTACCGGTGCTGTCATCGACCGCGCAAACCGGACATTCACCGTCATCGGCGGCCAATGGCGTGCCGCACACCGGACACAAGGCAGCGCTTTCTTCTCCGGCTTCTGCGAACGGCTGTTTTTTCTGCTGTCGGTCAAACGCCTGAATGAGACGTTGAACCGCCGCGCCCTGCGCCAGCGTGTAGCGCCAGTGGTGCAGGCGTCCGTTGTCGTCGAGCAATTCCAGCGTACCGACACCAGCGTGGTCGTAGTGGTTCAGTCGCAGTTCAGGCCGATGCGACCACTCCCGACAAATCAGCGCGGCTTCCGGCGACGACGCGGCAACACCATGAAGCAACCGTCGTTCAGTAACGACAAGCCATTCCTGCGCAAAACGTAACTGCGTGTCAAGATCAACCAGCGCCCAACCCAGAGTTTTCTCGTTCGGCAGCAACGGAACGCCTGCCTGCCAGGCGGCGGGCAAGGAAACCGGCGTTGCCGAGGAAGAAAGCGGTTCTCTGTGTACTGGTGTCATGATGGTGGGTGTCACGAGCGGCGATGCTTGCGCGCGTACAACGGCACTATAAAAGAATTTTTCCGCCGGTGCGCATTTTTGCAGAAAAGAATCTGTGACAATAGGAATGTTGCCATGATGGCATCAACGCTGCCGGACGGAGTACACTTTTGGCGTTGGACACGCCGTTCCCGCCGTTCTATTACGGATTAGAATAGCGATTGCTTCCGATACATCCTTTCTGAAACAAGGGTTTTTATCTAACGGCTGTGGGTTGCTCGTGTCTATCGCACCGAAAAAGAGAGAGCTACAGTTTCTTCGCATCGCTTACTTGCGAGGCCCCAACATCTGGACCTATCGCCCCGTACTGGAAGCCTGGGTTGACATCGGCGCGCTGGAAGAAGCGCCGTCCAACACGATCCCCTGTTTTTACGAACGGCTCGCCGGTTGGTTGCCTTCGCTGATCGAACACCGTTGCGGGGTCGGCGAACGCGGCGGTTTTCTGAAGCGCGTCAGGGAAGGCACCTGGATGGCGCATGTTCTCGAACATGTCGCGATTGAATTGCAGAATCTTGCCGGATTGCAGGCCGGTTTCGGCAAAGCGCGGGAGACTTCGCAGTACGGGATTTATAAAGTGGCGATTCGGGCGCGCAACGAAGACGTTGGGCGTGCCGCGTTGTTTGCCGCTCGTGATCTGGTGATGGCGGCGATCGAAGATACGCCGTTCGATGTCGCCGCCGTGATTCACGATTTGCGCCGGAAGATCGACGAACACCACCTGGGGCCGAGCACGGCCTGCATTGTTCAAGCCGCCGCCGAGCGCGGTATTCCGGTGACGCGATTGAACGACGGCAACCTGGTGCAACTGGGTTACGGCGCGCTTCAGCACCGCATCTGGACAGCAGAAACTGAACGCACCAGCGCCATCGCTGAAAGCATCGCTGCCGATAAAGATTTGACAAAACGCTTGCTGCAATCGTGCGGTATTCCGGCGCCGGAAGGCGCGGTTGTCGAGAACGCTGACGCCGCCTGGTCGGCAGCGCAGGAGATCGGTTTGCCGGTCGTGGTCAAGCCGATCGACGGCACGCACGGGCGCGGCGTCACACTTGATCTTTCGTGCGAGGCGGATGTTCGCGCCGCTTTCGCCGTTGCCGAGGCCGAGAGCAGCAGCGTCATCGTCGAGCGCTTTGTGCGCGGTCGTGAATACCGGTTGTTGATCGTCGGCGACAAACTGGTCGCCGCCGCCTGTCGTGAAGCGGAAGAAGATGCCGACAAGGGCTTTGTCGATGTCACCGACAGCGTTCACCCTGAGAACGCAGAACTCGCCGCGCTGGCGGCGCGTATCGTCGGGCTCGACATCGCCGGTATCGACATCGTAGCCGAGGACATCAGCCGCCCGCTCGCCGAACAGGAAGCCGTTGTAATCGAAGTCGATGCCGGCCCCGGCCTGTTGACGTACTTGCCGCCCGCGAGCAGAAAACCGCAACAGATCAGCGACGCCATCATCACCCATTTGTTTCCCGTCGCCGGGCAACAGGGACGCATCCCGATTTTCGGAATCACCGGCACGGAGAAAACAACGGCCATTGCTCAACGACTGGCGGCCTTGCTCCGTCTCGCCGGTTATCGGGTGGGGCTGGCGTGCCGCGACGGTTTGTATTTCGGTCATCGCCAGGTCGATCAACGCAATGCCGTGAGTTGGGCGGCGGGTGAGCGCGTGTTGATGAACCGCTTGCTCGACATCGCTGTGATCGAGAGCGACGCGGCATTGATTCTGCGCGAAGGATTGGCGTATGACCGCTGTCAAATCGCCATCGTCACCGACACCGGCGGTTTGGAGGCGCTCGCCAACGACGACATTCTGACGCCCGAACAACTGTGTCAGGTGTTGCGCACGCAAATCGATGTCGTGTTGCCCAGCGGCGCGGCGGTGTTGAACGCGCACGATCCGCGACTGGTCGAGATGGCGTCGTTGTGCGACGGTGAAGTGATTTTTTACGCGACCGACGCCACATTGTCGGCGATTGTCGAACACTGCGCCGACGGTGGTCGTGCGGTCGTCGCCGCTGACGGACAAATCCTGCTGATGCACGGCAACAACATCACCACACTGAGTAACCACAACACGCCCGATCTTGAGATATTGGCAACCGTGGCCGCTGCCTGGGCGTTCGGCGTCAACGCGACACTGATTCGCTTCGGCATTGAACCGAGAAACGGAGCCGCCTGATGGAAGTCTCCAGAATTCGCGCCTTGCGCGGCCCCCATTTGTGGAGTCGGCGCACCGCCATTGAAGCGCTCGTCAGTTGTGCGGTTGACGAAGCCGTGATCGCCGATGTGTCGGCGCTGGAAACGAAACTGCACAGCCGCTTTCCGTCGATGGGGCCGCTCACGCCCGCCCTCGACAAAGTAACGATCAGTCTGGCGCATGTGCTCGAACGCGCTGCGCTGAGTTTGCAGGCGGAAATCGGTTGTCCGGTGACGTTCAGCCAAACCGTTTCGACGACCACGCCCGGATTGTTTCAAGTCGTCGTCGAATACACCGAAGAAGAGGTTGGCCGATTGGCGCTTCTTTTTGCGCAGGAATTGTGTTCGGCGGCGTTTATCGACGCGCCGTTCGATCTTGCCGGCGCGTTGTCGCAAATGCGCACGCTCGACGAAGACATCCGGTTGGGGCCGAGCACTGGCGCCATCGTCAATGCCGCCGTCGCTCGCCGCATTCCCTATCGCCGATTGACACAGGGCAGCCTCGTGCAATTCGGTTGGGGCAGCCGACAAAGACGTATTTGGGCGGCAGAAATCGACCGCACCAGCGTGATCGCCGAAGACATCGCGCAGGATAAAGAGCTGACGAAAAAATTGTTGGCCGCCGCAGCGGTGCCCGTTCCGCAAGGACGACCTGTCGCCGACGCCGAAGATGCCTGGGCGGCGGCGAATGAAATCGGCCTGCCTGTCGTCGTCAAACCATTGGACGGCAGTCAGGGCAAAGGCGTCACCGTCAACATCAACAGCCGCGAACATCTGCTGGCCGCGTATGAGGCCGCTGCCGGAACCGGACGGAACGTGATGGTGGAGCGTTATTTGCCGGGGCCGGATTTTCGCTTGCTGGTCGTCGGCGACAAACTGGTCGCAGCAGCGCGGCGCGATCCGCCGCAAGTGATCGGCGATGGCGTTCACAGCGTGCGGGAATTGGTCGATGAGATCAACCGTGATCCGCGGCGCGGCGAAGGTCACGCCACCGCGCTGACCCGGATTCGTCTCGACAACATCGCCAACACTTTGCTGACCTTGCAAGGTTATACCGCCGACAGTGTGCCGCCGCCGGGAACGCGCGTGATTCTGCGCAACAACGCCAACCTCTCCACCGGCGGCGCCGCCACCGATGTCACCGATGAAGTGCATCCCGACATTGCCGCCCATGCGGTAACCGCCGCGCAAACGGTAGGACTTGACGTTGCCGGCATCGACATCGTTTGTGAAACGATTTTGAAACCGCTTGAAGAACAGTGCGGCGGCGTGGTCGAAGTCAACGCGGCGCCCGGTTTGCGCATGCACTTGTCGCCGTCGTACGGCAAAGGCCGCCCCATCGGCGAAGCGGTGATCAATCACATGTTTTTGCCGGATGAGGATGGACGCATCCCCGTCGTCGCGGTGACCGGCACCAACGGCAAAACCACCACCGTTCGACTGATCGCGCATCTTTTTGATCAACACGGCTGGCGTGTCGGCATGACCACCACCGACGGTATTTACGTCAACCATCGCCGCATCGACGACGGCGATTGCAGCGGCCCGCGCAGCGCCCGCAATGTTCTGATGCACCCCGATGTTGACGCCGCTGTTTTCGAGACTGCGCGCGGCGGCATGTTGCGCGAAGGTTTGGGTTTCGACAGTTGTCGCGTCGCCGTCGTCACCAACATCGGCGTCGGCGATCATCTGGGGCTTGACTTCATCACCAGCGTCGAAGACCTCGCCGTGCTCAAGCGCGTTGTCGTTCAGAACGTTGACGAAGACGGTATGGCCGTCCTCAACGCCGACGATCCGATTGTCGCTGCGATGGCCTCCGTGTGCCCCGGCAACGTGACCTTCTTTGCACGCGACGGGCAGCAGCCGCGCATGATGATGCACCGCGCGCAAGGCAAGCGCGTCGTCTATCTCAGCAACCGCGCGCTCGTTGCCGCAGAGGGTGGCTTTGAATACCGATTGCCGCTCACCGACATTCCGCTGACCCGCAACGGCGCCGTCCCGTTCCAGATCGACAACGCGATGGCGGCGCTCGCCGCCGCCTGGGCCATCGGCGTGCCCTGGGAAACCATCGCGCGCGGATTTGCGACTTTCGTCAGCGATGATCGCATTGTGCCGGGACGTTTCAACCTATTCAATTATCGCGGCGCCACCCTCATCGCCGATTACGGCCACAACCCCGACGCCATCGCAGCGCTGACGCAAGCCATCGAAGCGATGCCGTCGCAACGTCGCGTTGTCGTCATCAGTGGCGCCGGTGATCGCCGCGACGAAGACCTCCAGCGACAAACACAAATCCTCGGCGACGCTTTCGACGAAGTGATCCTCTATCAGGATCAGTGTCAGCGCGGACGACAAGACGGCGAAGTGCTGGCGCTGTTGCGGAAAGGATTGGCAAACGCCAAACGCGCGCAAACCATCGAAGAAATCCGCGGCGAAATTCTCGCCATCGATACCGCGCTGGGACGCTTGTCTCCCGGCGACCTGTGTTTGATCCTGGTCGATCAAGTCGAAAAAGCGCTGGCGCATATTCGACAGCGGATTGAAGAGCCTCAGACGCTGCGCTCCAAAACCATTTAACCGCAAAGAACGCAAAGAAACGCATAGAGCACAGGTGGCGTCATTGCGAGCGAAGCGAAGCAATCCAGAAAATGTGCGCAACAAAAAAACGCTGAATTGCTTCGCTTCGCTCGCAATGACGCATTTCTGATTTCTGACATCTGTTCTCTGACTTCTGCCAACCCCATCCCCACCCCAACCCTCCCCTTTGAAGGGGAGGGAGCCTCGTTCCTTCGCGCCTTCGCGCCTTCGCGTGAGAATATTTTTCGTGGCTTTCGTATCTTTTTTCGTGGTTAAAAGGTTTTTCTCCGCGGGAGAATTCTTCTTTACAGTTAAAATCCCACCATGTCGCAAGCCATCTTTGAAAAACTGGTCGCGCTGTTCGATGCCGGAGGCGCGCGTTATCGGGTGATGACGCACGCGCCGGTGCGAACCTCGGAAGAAGCCGCGTGTGTGCGCGGTACTGCGCTCGGCCAGGGTGCGCGCGCGATGGTCTGCCGCGTCAAACGCACATCGACACAACGCCTTTACGTTCTGGCGGTGTTGCCCGCCGACCAACAACTCGATTTCGACAAAGTGGCCGCCGCTGTTGACGGCAAGAAAGCTTCGCTGGCGACGCCAGAAGAAGCGAACACATTGACCGACTGCGAAATGGGCGCGGTGCCGCCGGTCAGTTTTCATTCGGCGTTATGGCTGATCGCGGATCCCGGCCTCGCGTCCCGATACGATGAAATTTCGTTCAACGCCGGATTGCGCGAACGCTCGATCATCATGGCGACAGAAGATTATTTGCGTATTGTCGCGCCGCGGTTGGAAACGATCGTATCAAAACGTTAACCGCAAAGAACGCATAGAGCGCAAAGAAAAAAGCCGTCATTCTGCGCGGCGCGAAGCGGCGTCGCAGAATCCATAAAAACGTCTCACGCGAAGCCGCGAAGGAAGTGGGTTCCTTCCCCTTCAAGGGGAAGGTTAGGATGGGGATGGGGTTGGCAGGGATCAGAACGTAGGGGCGCGATTTATCGCGCCCTGTTTGGCCTCACGCGGAGGCGCGGAGAACGCGGAGAAAAAGCGCCTCTCCCCGCTTGCGGAACCCCCTCCCCCGCACGCGGGGGAGGGAAAGCCCTTCTTCGCTCCTTCGCGTGAAATGGTTTTTTTTCTGATTCCTGACATTTGGCCTCTGATACCTGACACCCGGACTGCGCCGCTGCGCGACTTGTCCAGGCTACACAACTGCCAACCCCATCCCAACCCTCCCCTTGAAGGGGAGGGAGCCTCGTTCCTTCGCGCCTTCGCGTGAGGCCAAAACGTCGCGGTTCCCGCCGCGCTTCGCTCGCGGCTAAAGGCCGCTCACCAGCGACCTATGCGCTGCGTTCTTTGCGGTTAGCAAGTGTAGCCCGGATAAGCGAAGCGCTATCCGGGAAACAGGCATCAGATCGTTTTCGTGTCTTTCGTGCTTTTCGTGGTTAAAAAGGTTTTTCTCCGTGTTCTCCGCGTGAGACCAAACGTCGCGGTTCCCGCCGCGCTTCGCTCGCGGCTAAAGGCCGCTCACCAGTGACCTATGCGCTGCGTTCTTTGCGGTTAGCAAGTGTAGCCCGGATAAGCGAAGCGCCATCCGGGAAACAGGCATCAGATCGTTTTCGTGTCTTTCGTGCTTTTCGTGGTTAAAAAGGTTTTTCTCCGTGTTCTCCGCGAGAGATGATGTTTTTCTGATCCCTGACTGCGGCTTCGCGAGAGAAAAAATTTCTGGATTGCTTCGCTTCGCTCGCAATGACGCCCCCTGCGTTCTATGCGTTTCTTTGCGTTCTTTGCGGTGAAATGGTTTTTCTGATCTCTGCTCTCTGACTTCTGCCTACTGAACCTCCGCCATCAGCCAATCGCCAAACGCCTGTAACTCGGGCATCTCAGAAAATTGCGTGAGCCTGTTTTTCAGCAACGCTTGCAGCGCCTGCGGTTGGTAGGGCGTTCCCGGCAGTTGCGCGGCGAACGCTTCGAGCGGCGCGGGGTTCAGGCTGTCGGTGTAGAGGCGGGCGCGGTTGATCACGCCTTTTTCGACATCGAAGTGCAGTTCGACGCCACCCCAATCGAAACGGGTGTCGAAGGTGTGCATGAAGTCGGGGGTGTTTCCGAAGTTCCATTCCCAGCTTTTTTGTTGGGCGTAGCGTTCGGCGAAACCGGGCAAGTCGGGGAACACATCGGGGGAGATGTGTTCGGCGACGGTTTTGTCGCCATAATGCGCGAAGAAGGCGTTTATCAGCGCGTCGCACAGTTGCGCGTGGTCGATGTCCGGCTTGAATTCGGCAAGGTTGGCGACGCGCGAACGGATCGACGCGACGCCTTTGGCCTGAAGTTTTTTCGGGTCGGGATTCAGGTAGTTGGCAAGACGGGTCAGGTTGGCGTTCAGCAGCATGGTGCCGTGGTGAAAGCCGCGGTCGAGGGTTTCGCGGTACGCCGAGCCGGAGATTTTGCGCGGCCCGTCGGCGGTTTGAACGACGAGATCGTTGCGCCCCGACGTTTCGGCGGCGATGCCGAGCGCATGCAGCGCGTTCAGGAGGATTTGCGTCGATACGGCTTTATCGTAGCCGGGCTTGCCGGCCATGAAGGTGAAGCAGGTGTTGCCGAGGTCGTGAAAGACCGCGCCGCCGCCGCTCTGCCGCCGCGCTAATGTGACGTTATCTTCCGCCATCTTCTGCGTATTGCACTCTTTCCAGGGGTTTTGCGCGCGACCAATCACAACGGTGTTGTCGTTGCGCCAAAGAAAAAGAACGGCGCTGTCGGCGGCCATTTGCCGGAAGATGGTGTCCTCTACCGCGAGGTTGAAGAAGGGATCGTGCGAGTCGGAGAATAACAAGCGTAAGCGCATGACAGGTATCAGAGGTCAGATGTCAGATGTCAGGGTATCAGAAATCGAAGGCCGGGGAAAAATTCGTTGTCAGCGCGCGACATTCGGAGGCGGTTTCGCCGGAAAAACGCAATGCGAATGGCTTTTATCACTCCGCTGGGCGACAATGTGCGTTAACTGTTTTTCGTGTCAGGGTACCGTTATGCTTGCTTCAATCCCTTTTCAACGTCGCTGGTTGGTCGTGGCTGTCGCTGCGTTATGTTCGCCGGTCGTTTTCGCGCAAGCGCAGCCGGAGGCCGCGACGCCGGACGCCGTTCAGGAAGATTTACGCTATCTCGGCGCGCCGTTCCGGGTCAGCGGCGGTTATCAGTCGGAGAATCTGTGGCGCGGCGAACTGCTCTACGTGTTCCGCGAAACCGACAACACGGCCTGGATTGCCGACGGTTACGCGACAGCGCGTTCGGGCGCCGGCGCCCGGATGTCGTTCCACTGGCAGCCTGCCGATGACAAGAACGCGGCGGTGCGCAAACTTTTTGCCGGGTTCGACCAGAACCGCCACCATGATCGCAAAGTCACGCTGGGCGCGGGTCTGGAAAACGAGAAATGGTCTGGCTCGTTGTATGGTTCGGCGGGCGTTACCGGTCGTCGCCTGCTTGGTGAAAGCACCCATTCATCGACGCAGACCCACACCGGCATCGAAAACAACCACGAGTGGTGGCAGGATGTCACCACAACGGTATTCACCAAAACGTTTGAACGCGCCTACGACTGGGGCGTCGGCGTTCGGGCAGGCCGCTTCTACGACAAATGGGCGCTGCGCTGGTTCGGCGGAGTTGACTACGAATGGGGTAAACAGTCCACCAGCCAGATCACCGGCACGCTCGGCATCGAAAAGTTTTTCATCGGCACGCCGCACAGCGTCGCGCTGATCGGCGAGGTTTACCACAAGCGCGGCGATCATGAGATCGACAAAAACGATCAGCGCATCATGCTGATGTACCGCTTCTCGTTCGGTGGCCCGCTCTGGCGTCCGGCCAAGCAATACCGCGACGTGCAAGTCGAAATACCTGCGGCGACAACGACCGCAGCAACCGCCACGACAGCGCCGCCGACGGAACAACCGGCGAAACGCATCGTCAAGACGACAGCAACGGCGGCGGCGGACGTATTCTTCAAATTCGACAGCGCACAACTGCAACCGGAAGCCAGCTACGCGCTGGATTCCGTCGTTGCCCGTCTCAAAGCCAGCGATATCGAAGGCAATATCTACGTGACCGGCCACACCTGCAACATCGGTTCGGCGGCTTACAACCAGAAACTCTCCGAGCGCCGCGCCCATTCGGTGTTCCAGTACCTGGTGAGCAAGGGCATTGCCGCCGACAAAATGATCGCCGAAGGCAAGGGCTTGCGCGAGCCGCGCTATCCGAACGACAAAGAAGGCAGACCGAAAAACCGCCGCGTTGACATCGAATACATCACGCTCGAAGACAAATCGGTCGCCGAACCCGCGACGACCACCCCGCAGCCGGTGGCGACGACCTCCACCGAGCCGCAGATCGAATGGCGGCGCGAGGAAATCGCCTCCGAACCGACCTGGGTACGGCGCGCGCTGCGCACGCCGTTGGAGTACAAGCAGACCGTTGATGTTTACCGCACGAAAGAAAGCACGACAACGGTCGAAGAAGGCGAAAGAATCGTCGCCAACCAGCCGCCGGTCGCCCGCGACGATTACGCCGTTGCCGGCTACAACCAGCCGGTGGACATCGACGTCCTCGCCAACGACTACGACCCTGACGGCGACGAACTCACGATCGTTTCCTTCACTCAGCCGCGGCATGGCACGGTCACGCAAAACGGGAGCATCCTGACCTACAAATGCCACGGCAACTACATCGGCTTCGATTCGTTCCAGTACACCATCACCGACGGCTATGGCGGCTACGCGACCGCGACAGTGACCGTGTACGCGGATCCCTGATCGGGACGGGTTTTCGGAAACAGGGCGGGTTTCAAACCCGCCCTGTTTTTTTTTAACCACGAAAAATAGCCCCCCGCGGAGGCGCGGAGGCGCGAAGAAGAAAAGCTCCTTCCCCCGCTTGCGGGGGAAGGTTGGGATGGGGGTGTCAGTTGCGTAGCCCGGATAAGCGAAGCGCCATCCGGGAGCACAAAATGCGGGCGGGACGCCCGCGCTCCTCAATGGTGGATTGCGCCGCTACGCGGCTTATCCACCCTACGCTTGCTACGAATCCGGGCTACGAATCTTCGCTTCGCGCGGAATGACGATTTTTGGAGCGCGGGCGTCCCGCCCGCAACACCCCCATCTCCGCCTCCCCCCACCCGCGGGGGAGGGAACGCCTTCGCGGGCGGCGGGCGAATATCCCTACGTTCAATGTGTCTCCATAAAAACACAGTCGCCCCGCCGATCGTCACTTTTTTGTTACTTTCTGTTCCAGACAGCCAATTTTTGGCGCAGAATGTCGAAACATTCGGTGTTGAAAGAACCCCGGGGTATGGGTGTCGTTTCCCCGCATCCATAAACTTACGACTTTTCTATCGTTGTCATCGTCCTCTCTTGTTAAAGGAATGATCATGTTTGCCAGTGCACGTAAACAACATATGCCCCCCCCCCAAATATGTTGAAAGCATCCGTCATAATTCTCCGCATTCTTCTTCGCCTTTTTCTCTCGGGCGTCTTCTATTAAGGGCTTTACCCCTCAAAAATTTTCTTTCCGTACTTTTGAGCGCGGCGCTCTTGTCGTTCTTTTCGCTGCCCGCGATGGCGCAGAACGTCGGCGATTACGCCGCCCTACAGACAGCCGCCGGGGGTTCGAGCACTGATGACACGATCACGCTCACCGCTGACATCAACGGCGCAGCCCAACTCGACATCGAGCGCAACGTCATCATCGACCTCAACGGTCACAGCCTGACGATTAATTCGCCCTCCAACGGCATCCGTATCGACGCAGGCGTGACGCTGACCATCAGGGACAGCAGCCCCGCCGGCGCGAACACGCTCACCGTCACGGCAGCCGACGGCGCGGGCATCAACACCTCAGCCGGAACGCTTATCATCGAGAGCGGCGCGATCACCGCCGCCAGCACCCTCAACGGTGCCGGTATCGGCGGCGGCGTTAACGGCGATGGCGGCACGATCACGATCAGTGGCGGAACGGTCACGGCCAACGGCGACGATGCGGGCATCGGCGGGGGCAGTGGCGGCGCGGGCGGCACGATCACGATCAGTGGCGGAACGGTCACGGCCAACGGCGGCTGGGGCGCGGGCATCGGCGGCGGCGAATTGGGCGCGGGCGGCACGATCACGATCACGGGGGGAACCGTTACAGCCACAGGCTACGGCGGCGCGGGCATCGGCGGTGGTTTAAACGCCGATGGCGGCACGATCACGATCACCGGAGGAACCGTTACAGCCACAGGCGACGGCGGCGCGGGCATCGGCGGTGGTTCAAACGCCGAGGGCGGAACGATCACGATCACCGGAGGAACCATCACAGCCGAAAGTGGTGGCGGCGCGGGCATCGGCGGCGGCTCAGGCCGTGCGGGCGGCACGATCACGATCAGCGCGACCAGTTGCGACGGGCTTACGATTGTCTGCGACAAGATCAAAGCCAAAAGCACTTCGGGCGGAGCGGGCATCGGCGGCGGCTATAACGGCGCGGGCGGCACGATCACCATTTACGGCGGCGATATTGAAGCCAACGGCGGCACCACTGCCGCTGGCGCTGGCGCTGGCGGCGCGGGCATCGGCAGCGGCGCAGGCTACGCAGATTCGGGCAAGATCACCATTTTAGGCAATGCCAACGTGACCGCCACCGGCGGCAGCACCACCAGCACCGGCAACGGCGGCGGCGCAGGCATCGGCTCAGGTGGCCTCATTCCCGGTATCGGGGGGCCGGGTACGGTCAACACGATCAACATCAGCACCACCGGCACGATGAGTGCTACGGGTGGCACGGGTGGAGAGACTTCCGCAGGAACCACCGTTTACATGACGGGCGCGAACATCGGCTCCGGCGGCTCGGCCAGTGGGCCGGGGACTCCGGCAACGATCGGACCGGGACCTGTAGGCACCATTGACCTAAGCGATACTTCTGTTACCAGCGGCGATGGCTGGACGTTCGCAAGCGGCGTGTTCACCGTCACCGGCGATGTCGTCATCACCGGCTCGACCACAGATAACCGCGTCGTCGTGCAATCCGGCGCGAACGTCAACATCACGCTGGACAACGCAAGCATCGCGCCCAGCGTTGAGTCTCCTTTTGATATGACGGAGGCAACCGTGCGTCTGACGCTTGTCGGCGCAAACACGCTCACTAGCAATTACGCCGGCTATCCAGGCTTGAATGTTGGAAACGCAATCCTTTTCATTATGCCGTCAACAGGCAGTTTGACGACTGTCGGCAGTTCTTCAGCGGGCATAGGCAGCAGCTACCACCCGTGCGGCACGGTCATCATCGCTGGCGGCACAGTTAACGCCACAGGCAACAGCGGCGGCGCGGGCATCGGCGGCGGCTGGCAAGGCGCGGGCTGCCGAACCGTCATCGTCGGAGGCACGGTTAACGCCACCGGCGACGGCGGCGGCGCGGGCATCGGCGGCAGCTCAGGCGGTGCGGGTGGCCTAACCGTCATCGCCGGCGGCTCGGTTACCGCCACAGGCAACAACGGCGGCGCAGGCATCGGCGGCGGCGGATCTCTCGGCGGTGCGGGCGGAGCGGGCGGCATGACGGTCATCACCGGCGGCACGGTTAGCGCTACCGGCGGTAATGGCACCTATGGCGGAGGCGCGGGGATTGGCGGCGGCTCAGGCCGCAATCCGGTGGGCGGTGCGGGCGGCGTGAGCGGTGCGGGCGGTGTGACCATCATCACCGGCGGCGCGGTTGACGCGACCGGCGGGAACGCCCCCTCCGGCGGTGGTGGCGCGGGGATCGGAGGCGCGGGTAGCAGCACAGGCGCCGGCGCCTTCAGGGGCGCTTCGGGTTACATCATCATCTCTGGCGAGGCCAACGTGACCGCGACCGGCGGCAGCGGCGTTCATGGCGGCGCGGGCATCGGCTCAGGAGGTGGTGATTACGGCAACTATGGGAAAGACCTAAACACTATTTTCATCGACACCACCGGCGCCGTGATCGCTGTGGGCGGCAGGGGCGAGGAGACTAACCCTGGAAGCGGCACTTACAGGCACGGTGCGGCGGTCGGTCACGGCGGCGATCATAGCAGCAGCGGTTTTAACCGAACGCCCGCGGGTGGTGCTTTCTATTTCGTCAAGGCGACGCGAACCGCAAACGGGGAGATTTCCCCCTTTGGTTCGGCGGGAACCAATGGCGGCAACAGTCTGGCGTTCACGATCACCCCGAACGCTTCATTCGCCCTTTTCCAAGTGCTCATCGACAGCACAAACGACCCCAGCGCCGCAGCAAGCGGCAGCTATACCTTCACGAACATCGCCGCCGATCACACGATCCATGCGGTATTCGTGCCGGACTCCGCGACGATCACCATCGGCACGCAGCCGGCTGCTTCGACGACGGTGACGGAAGGCGCGATCTCGGGCACGCTGTCGGTGACAGCGAGCGTGTCGGGCGGGGGGCTAATATCGGGGCATCAGTGGTACAGCAACACCACAAACAGCAACACGGGCGGCACGGCGATTTCTGGCGCAACGAGCGCGAGCTTCACGATACCGACGGATCTGACGGCGGTGGGTAGCCCGTATTACTACTACTGTGTGGTGATCGCAGCGGGCGCGACGCCGGTCGCCAGCGATGTGGCGATGGTGACGGTGAATCCGGTGGGAGGAACCCCGCTGACGTTTACATACAACGCGGGGTTTGACATTCCGGCGTCCACCGTTGGCACGGCGATCGCGAGCATTGACGTATCGGGAGGCGCAGCGGGCGGAACAGCGCCGTACACCTTCAGTGCGACGGGCTTGCCTGCTGGCATCACGATCAGCGCGGCAGGCGTGATTTCCGGTACGCCGACGGCGGCAAGCGCAGCGGGAACGGCGACCATCACCGTGACCGACAACGCGACCGCGACCGCCAACATCACCATCAACTACGGTGCAGTTTCGGTGGCGGGAACCCCGCTGACGTTTACATACAACGCGGCGTTTGACATTCCGGCGTCCACCGTTGGCACGGCGATCACGAACATAAACGTGTCTGGAGGCGCTTCGGGCGGAACAGCGCCGTACACCTTCAGTGCGACGGGCTTGCCTGCCGGAATCTCGATCAATGCAGCAGGCGTGATCTCCGGTACGCCGACGGCGACAAGCGCAGCGGGAACGGCGACCATCACCGTGACCGACAGCACGAGCGCGACCGCCAACATCACCATCAACTACGGTGCAGTTTCGATGGCGGGAACCCCGCTGACGTTTACATACAACGCGGCGTTTGACATTCCGGCGTCCACCGTTGGCACGGCGATCACGAACATAAACGTGTCTGGAGGCGCTTCGGGCGGAACAGCGCCGTACACCTTCAGTGCGACGGGCTTGCCTGCCGGAATCTCGATCAATGCAGCAGGCGTGATCTCCGGTACGCCGACGGCGACAAGCGCAGCGGGAACGGCGACCATCACCGTGACCGACA
>Ga0209737_10001269_pt1 | contig 18386 bp, 17 predicted proteins | sample TergutCu122P3_FD_187284 | JGI IMG/M metagenome (GOLD analysis project Ga0209737, IMG submission 187284) | Cubitermes ugandensis P3 segment gut microbial communities from Kakamega Forest, Kenya - Cu122 P3 (SPAdes) (version 2) | ecosystem: Host-associated > Arthropoda: Insects > Digestive system...
CCCGTACCCACCATAATGGCGGTCGGCGTTGCAAGACCCAGCGCACACGGACACGCGATAACTAACACAGAGATCATAATGGTGAGAGCAAATGAAACCGTCTGCCCCGCGATCAGCCACAGCACCGCTGCAACAACCGCGATCACCAGTACCGCTGGAACGAAATACCGCGCGACCACATCACCTAAAGCCGCAATTGGTGCCTTCGATTCCTGCGCATCCTCCACCAGCTTTACGATATGGGCAAGGGCGGTGTCAGACCCGATGCTTGTCGCCCGAACGACCAGTCTGCCCTGCGCGTTAATACTTGCCGCATAAACTGGCTCACCTGCCATTTTGTCCACCGGCATCGATTCTCCGGTAAGCATCGATTCGTCGACTGAGCTCAGCCCCTCGACCACCTCGCCGTCAACGGGAATCTGCGCACCCGGCTTAACGACGACGATGTCACCGGCAAATACTTCTTCGATAGGTACTTCGATCTCGTGGGCATCGTCTCCCTCGCCCCGTATAACCCATGCGGTTTTAGGAGCCAGCTCCATCAGCTTCTTCAAAGCCTCGCTGGTACGCCCCTTAGAGATCGCCTCCATCGTCTTGCCGAGCAAAATCAGCGCAATAATGACACCTGCGCTTTCAAAGTAAAGCTGCATCACCCACTCGTGATCATGCGTCACCCGCAACATATACGTAGCGTACAGGCTATACGTGACCGCGGCGGTCGTTCCCAGCGCTACCAGAGAGTCCATGTTAGGATGTCTCATCCACAGCGCGCGGTACCCCACATAGTAGAAGCGCCAGCCAGCGATAATGATAGGAATCGTCAGGACGAGTTGGAGCAACGCGAACCGTAGAGGAAACTCCTCGTGTGAGAAGAACCCGGGCAGGGGAAGCGTGACGGTCCAGGGAAGCATATGCCCCATTGCCACGTAGAGCAACGGAAGAGCAAACAGAAGGCTGACGGTCGTTTTCCACCTTAAGATCGAAACGTCGCGCGCCTTCTTCTCGCGGTCTTCATCAAGCGCGGTGCGGGTATCCTCAATACGGGACCACCCATACCCCGCCTTTGTGACAAGCGCCCCGATCTCGTCAAGCGAGATTCGGGACGCATCATACTCAACGGTGAGGCGTTCAGTCGCAAGGTTGACCGATGCGAACTGAACTTCAGGGATAAGATCTACCGCACGCTCGACCCGAGCAGCACATGCCGCGCAAGTCATATTGCTTATACGAATCGTCTCCCTCACGACATCTCGTATTCGTGTAGCGTGGCTAGCGGTAACCTACGAAGCAGCCATATCCGCTTTATACTTTACGATCTCTTCGCGATACTCAGGCATGCTGGTACCCAGAATCTGAGTCGCAAGGATCGCGGCGTTCTTCGCACCGTTGATGGCAACACACGCAACCGGTACACCGGTCGGCATCTGCACCATCGACAGCAAGGAATCAAGTCCGCCCAGATCACTGGTCTTCATAGGAACGGTGATAACAGGTAGTGGCGTAAAGGCAGCGACAACGCCACCGAGATGAGCGGCTTTGCCCGCAGCGGCAACGATGACCTTGATACCGCGATCACCCGCAGTTGAGGCCCAATCGTGTACGCGATCGGGATTGCGGTGCGCGCTTGCGACAAGCATCTCATACTCGACACCCAACTTTTCAAGCTGATCCGCGCAATCCTGCATTACATCCATATCCGACTTGCTTCCCATAACGATTCCAACCAATGGCTTGCTCATACTGCTCTCCTTGTTCTATATACTCATGTGCTAAGCGCACCCATCACCAAATAGAATTTTTCTCTCTTCGCCACTGAGCGCCGCACGCGCCTCATCGCGAATATTGTTGACCCCAATAAAAAATTGACGCATCATCGCCACAAGAAGATACTGCCCTTTTGGCGATAGAGTGATGACCTTTTGATTATACTGGTCGAATGCGCCAACCGCGCGCATATACGACATCTCCATTGGAAGTCCCGCTTCGATGCGAACGCCGAAGTCCTCCCTGAACTTCTCGCGATCCAATTTCGACCCGAAAAAGCCCATCAGGAACCGATATCTCATCAGATCGTTGCGAGTAAACTCCCGCTTTTGTGTCACCCCGGGCATCCCTGCCGCGACACGCTCGTTGTACTCGCGTATCGAGAAGGTGTTTACCAGTAGTTTACCGCCCACAAAGCTCATCGCGCCGCTTCCAATACCGATGTACTCCTCATAGTCGATGATGTACTCATCGATCATCTGATTGCCGGTACGTGAAAACGTCCACGCGGTCGAGGGTTCAAAGTAACCGGCAAGCTCGCCGCGAATCAGCTCGTAATATTTCGCTTCACGCTCATAGCTGACACGCCCGACCGTTTCAGCCAGTTGCTTCTCGACGGCGGGCGAGGCCATCAGCGGATAGAACGTGGTCTGACTGCACCCGCTCTCCTTGACCATCGCGCAGTCGGTCAGCAACATCTGCGCGGTTTGGGTGGGGAAATTGAAAATCATATCGACGTTGAGACTGCGAAACGCGCCCTTCGTATCTTGGATACGCGTCAGAATCGTCTCGCCATCGCCATATTTGTCGTAGCGATCCATCTGCTTGAGCAGTTCATCATCAAACGATTGGACGCCCACGCTCATACGGTCGACCCTATCAACCAAAGGATCGATCCACTGAGGAAAGAGATGATTGGGATTGGTCTCGCACGATACCTCTTTGATATCGAAAAGGTCTTTTGCAAGATCAATCGTCGCGACAAGCTCATCGATGTGAACGGTCGGGGTGCCGCCCCCGATGTAGAGAGACGCGAAGTTGTATCCCCTGTCCGCCACGAGCTTCATCTCCGTGCGTAGGTGTTTGAAGTAATGCTCCGCGGTCACCTGATCATAGGGGAATCGATTGAACGAGCAGTACGGGCAAAGTCGCTCGCAAAACGGGATATGTATGTAGAGCATATACGTCTTGTTCGCATCAGGCTCCGGCAGCTTCGTCATCGCTGCGGGCTCAAGGGTGAGCAAGCGCTTGTTCTCAAACGCCATCACAGCGCTTAGGAGGCGTTCAGCGATCATGCGTCACGTCCTTGCAATGCGCGCTGCCCGATGTCCCTTCTGCAAAACGCACCCTCGAATTCGATACAATCGACAGCGCGGTACACGCGCTCGATCGCCTCTTCAAACGTCGGTGCAAGCGCGGTCACGTTCAGCACGCGTCCGCCTGCGGTGCGCACGATGCCGTCGTCGCCTCGGGTAGTGCCGGCATGATACACGGTCACGCCTTCGATCGCTTGCGCCCCATCGATACCGGCGATAGGAAAGCCCGTCTCGTAATCACCGGGGTATCCCCCGCTTGCCATCACGACCGATACGCCGTCAAGATCGTCCCACTCAAGATCGATAGCGGCAAGCGTACCGTTCGCGGTCGCCAGTAAGACCTCTGCCACATCGCTTTTCAAGCGAGGAAGAAGCACCTGTGTCTCCGGATCGCCGAAGCGAACGTTAAACTCAAGCACCTGCGGACCCTTTGCGGTAAGCATGAATCCTCCGTACAAGATACCGCGATACTCGATACCTTCTGCGACAAGCGCATCAGCAACCTGCTGCATGATATCGACCATCTCCTGATACGTGTCATCGCTGATCATTGGAACGGGCGAGTAGACGCCCATACCTCCGGTATTGGGGCCGGTATCGCCTTCACCTGCCCTTTTGTGATCTTGTGAGGGGGCGAGCGGGATAACGGTCGAGCCATCGACAAAGCACAGGACGGAGCATTCCGGACCGTCGAGGCACTCCTCGACGACTACGGTATCACCGGCCTGACCGAAGCGCCCGTCGAAACATTCGCGTACGGCATCTTTCGCCTCATCGACGTTGCTCGCAACGGTCACGCCCTTACCTGCGGCAAGTCCGTCAGCCTTGATGACGACCGGCGCGCCCATCGTATCGATCAGCGCTAGAGCCGCGTCCAACTCATCAGCGGTGAATGCTTGATAATCGGAAGTCGGGATATTGTGGCGGACCATGAAATCCTTGCTGAACTGCTTCGAACCCTCAAGTTGAGCGGCTTCGCTGCCCGGTCCGAACACCGCGATACCCGCATCGCGCACGGCGTCAGCGACACCAGCGACCAGCGGTGCCTCAGGCCCGATGACCACCAGATTGATTCCGTGGGCTTGCGCATACTCTGCAACGACCGCAGGATTCTCTGCATCAAGAACGATATTGGTCGTCTTGGGTTCTCCGGCTGTTCCGCCATTACCGGGCGCAGCTTTAATCGATGCCACCTGCGGTGAGAGGGCAAGCGCGTACACCAGCGCGTGCTCGCGACCACCACCACCCAATACCAAAACATTCAAATCACGTACGCCCATAGCGCGTCCTCCTTATTCTTTTCAGTGTATTCCATTGTAGCGAAAACAAAGAGGGCGCTAAGTACCTTCGAAAGAATCCACCGTCTTGACGTCACCGAATTCGCGCAAGATGTTTGGGGAGTCTCGCAAACCGCCCTACATGCGAGCGGCGAGCGGGACCTCCAGCCCGTGTGTGAGCATCAGCTCCTCGTCGCTCATAATCTCTTGTGCGGGACCATGCGCCACCACACGCCCCTCATCAAGTACTAACGCCGTATCGCACATCGCCCACGCCAAATCCATGTCGTGCGTCGCGATGACCAACGTGATGTCGAGGCTTGACACTAACTGTGTCATCTCGCGTTTTGCACGAGGGTCAAGGTTCGAGGTCGGCTCATCAAGGATGAGAATCGCCGGTTGCATCGAAAGCACCGAGGCAAGCGCCGCGCGCTTCTTCTGCCCAAACGACACGTGCATACCCGGTTTGTCGCGTAGATCCGCAATGCCCATCGCCTCAAGCGCGTGAGCGACCCTCTTTGCAACCTCATCAGATGAAAGCTTCATATTGAGCGGACCGAACGCGATATCATCGCCGATGCTCGTCATAAAAAGCATGTTATCAGGGTCTTGAAACACCACGCCGACGCGCGTACGCACATCGTGGACTGTGTCGTTGGCGATCGGTACCTCCTCGATCGCCACCACACCTTCCTGTGCAAGCGTGATACCGTTCAGATGACCGATAAGCGTGGATTTGCCCGCACCGTTAGGACCAAGCAGCGCGACGCGCGTGCCATGCGGAATGGTGAACGTAACGCCGTTAAGCGCCTGGGTTCCGTCAGGGTACCGATACGTCAGATTCGTTACCTGTATAGCGGTTGCTTCACAATGCATGGGGTCCGGTGCCTTCTTTCACTTCGTCAGCGCACTCTATTGTAGCGGAAGCGTACCGTCGTATCCGCGTGCGAGCATCGCCGCGTGTATCTGCTCGCCCCTCTCATACGCGCGCACAAAAAGGTTGCCGCTCATGCGCCCGTAAAACATCATGAGACGCCATCCATGAAGATGAGGCGCACGGCTACGCGCCGCATCACGCATGATTCTGATCTGCTCGCGGAACAGATCGGTGAAGCGATAGAGAAAGGTGAACAGCATGATGAATATGTGGGGAACTTTGAGACGGGAGAGCGCATGTATTAACGTCTCGATTCTCATGGATTGCATCACTATCACCGCAAGAAACGTCGCCGTATATGATTTGAAGAGGATGTCGAAGATAAGCGGCCATCCCGTTGCGTATGCGGTTGCGAAACCCGCCCACGACCACGCCGATATCTGCGCTAAGGGGGCGAACAGAGCCACTCCTCCCGCAAAGGGAAGGACGATACAGCTTGCGCCTGCTGCCTTGTGCGGAGGTATTCCTAAAAGCAGTGCTAGCACCGCACCGATTGCGCTCGTTGCCACCATGATTGCAAGAAGCGTTTGCACCGCAGCCCCCGTCAAATCGACAAACGTGAGTGCGATAATGATCGCAAGCATTACCAGAAGCTTAATCCGCGCGTCGATATCTGAGAGAAGGCTCATCGTTTGTTACTCATAGCCCAAGACGTGTTCCCATACGTACTCAAGTCCGTCGGGAAGCTCGGACGTAAACACGGTAAGTGCGAACACGATGATCGCAACCACGCTCAGCGTTATCAGCACGCCACGCATCGTTCCTTTTTCTACCGGATTGGTACTCTCAACCAGATCGGGGCGTACCGCAAGTAGATATCCGATAAACGCTGCGGTGATTGCGCCTTCCGCAACACCGATGATCGCATGCCAGAATCCCATCGAGCCCATCACAACGGCGAAATTCGCTTTACCGGATGCCCAGATCTGTAGGCCCGCCCCTAGTGCTGGAGTGATCGTCGCGACCCACCCTCCGACAAAAGCGCCAGTCAACCGCATCGCGCGGGTTTCTTTGGTGCTCACGACCGCCCGGTACAGCGCGTATCCCAAAAACGGTCCGATGATCGCAATGTTGAGTACGTTGGCACCCAGCGCGACGACCCCCCCATCGTGCAGAACGAACGCCTGTATCGCCAGCACCGCCGTCATGAGAACGGCGGCAACCCATGGTCCTAGCATGATGCCGGCAAGCGCACTGCCCATAAAATGTCCCGAAGTCCCGGGACCTACCGGGAAGTTGAGCATTTGGAATGCGAAAATAAGTGCACCAAGTACCGCCATGAGAACGATGCGCTTTTGGTCGAAGTAGCGCTTGACCCACGACACGCCATACCCTATCGTACCTGCGGATACAACGTTGGTCACCAGACTAACCGTAGGTGAAAGCATACCGTCGGGAATATGCATCGAGCTTCCTTTCCGTTCATTCATCCATCTGATTCGTTTGGTATGATAGATGACAATAAAACCCCGCACAAGCCCCCTGGGGGGATATGGTTAGGAGAAGTAGCCCTGTGTCTGAGTCGAACCACACCCACAGCCATACCCATCCGCATACACACTCACATGCGCACACAAAAGCGGTTCTCGACCGTCTGTCCCGTGCAACCGGACACCTTGAATCGGTGCGGCGCATGGTTCAAGACGGCAGAAGCTGCCCTGAGGTTCTGATTCAACTGGCGGCGGTACGATCCGCACTCAACAATACCGGCAAGATTATCCTTAAGGATCATATCGACCACTGCATCGTTCACGCGATCGAATCCCACGATGCGAAAGCTCTCGAAGAGCTGAATCGAGCGATAGACCAGTTTATAGATTAAGCGAAACTGCGCTGCATCACAGCGAGCGTGTGTTAGACGAGCTCGACGGTGACGCCGTGGTCGTGCTCGCCCTTCTCCAGTTCAGCGCATGCCGCCTCAAGCAACGCGCGCACCTCACCAACCTTTACGGAAGCCTGCGCGATGTCGGCACTCGCCTTCATATTGTCGGTGTGACCAGCCAAGTGATGAACTTCTTTAAGCCACTCTTGACTTAAGGTAAGCGTATCCTCGACCATCGTCGTCATAGTTAGCAACTGGGCGGTATTCACTCCACTTTGGCACATCGTCGTACTCCTTAGTCAGTCGTTAGGCGTTGTTAATCTCGTCAATAAACGCAGCTTTGGGCATAGCACCCGTCAGACGTTTGACCATATTGCCATTTTTGAAAATCAGAAACGTAGGAATGCTCAAGACCTCATATCTCATAGCAATCTGCGGATTCTCATCGACGTTGAGTTTGCCTATTGTCACGTCAGAAAGCTCGGCATCGATCTGCTCAAGCACCGGCTCCATCGCACGACACGGCCCACACCACGGGGCCCAACAATCCAATACAAACGTGCCCTGTGCGTTTTCAAGGTCACTCTCAAACGAGGTGTCGGTAACCTGCAATAAATTCGACATGATCTCTCCCTTCGTATATCTATCAGTCGTTTCTACTTATTTCGGATTAATAGTGTAGCATCTTTTTTCACCGCTTGTTTTCAACCCGATTACTTCCATGCAATCGACGCATCATCCATGAGAAAATGAGAGAAATGAAAGCGATTGAGATACATATCACTGGAGTTGTACAGGGAGTCGGGTTCCGCCCGTACCTCTACACGCTTGCGCGCACGTACCATCTGGCCGGCTGGGTTCGCAACGGAAGTGATGGAGTTCACGTGGTCGTGGAGGGACCGGCGCAGCTCGTCGACTCATTCGTCGCCGTCCTCGATGACAAAGCGCCTCCCGCTGCACGTATCGAGCATATGACGATCCGTGCCGTCGAGCCAGCAGATTATTCCACGTTCGAGATACGAGCCAGCGAGACGGTCGCGGGCGAGCGGACTTTTATCAGTCCCGACCGCGCTCTGTGCGCCGATTGCGAGACGGAGATGCTCGATCCAGCTGATCGACGCGCGCGCTATCCGTTCATCAACTGCACGAACTGCGGTCCGCGTTTTACGATCATCGAGGATATCCCCTATGATCGTCCGGCGACGACGATGAAGGATTTCCCGATGTGTAGCGCGTGTCAGTCGGAGTATATCGATCCGACCGACCGCAGATTCCATGCGCAACCTAACGCGTGCTTTGAATGTGGTCCGCGTCTCTATCTTAATTGGGGCGAGCTTGATCCTCATCTGTCCAGTTCATGGACGTGGAGTGCTCTTAAAGAGAAGGTGCCACGCCCCCATCGCAATCGCGATGAGGAGGCGGCGCGCTCGAACTCGATTATCCTTGAGGTCGTCGAGGCGCTTCATGAGAACAAGGTGGTCGCTCTTAAGGGATTGGGTGGATTCCAGCTGTGCTGCAATGCGAAAAGCGATAGCGCGGTGGACAAGTTGCGCGAGCGCAAACACCGCTACGGCAAGCCTCTTGCGATTATGTTTGCCACACTCAAGGAAGTCGTAAAATATTGCGAGATCAACAAGACGGAGATGGAACTGCTCACGGGAAGCGTGCGCCCCATCGTGTTGTTGCGCCTGAAAGAAGACGCGCCCCAAGACTTAGCGCAACATATCGCGCCTGGATTGCGCGAGCTGGGAGTCATGCTCCCCTATACGCCGCTTCACGCGCTTGTCTGTGAGGAGTTTGGCGGACCGCTCGTAATGACCAGCGGCAACATGAGTGATGAGCCGATATGTACCGATAACGCTGAGGCGCTAGAAAAGCTCTCCCGCATCGCGGACGCGATTTTGCTGCACGACCGTGCAATCTATTCGCGTTACGATGACAGCGTGGTGCGTGTTGTCAATGGGAAAGTTCAGATGATTCGTCGGGCACGCGGATATGCGCCCGAGCCGCTTCATGGGTGCGAGACCGCATCAACACCTCTTCTGGGTGTCGGACCCGAACAGAAGAACACATTTACGCTTTTCGAGGGCAACGATGCATTCGTATCGCAACATATCGGAGACCTTGAAAGTACCGAAACGCTCGAATCCTTTGAAGAAACTGAAGCACTCTATGAACATCTGTTCCGCATAAAACCGCAGGTCGTCGCTTATGACCTCCACCCTGAGTATCTCTCCACCAAGTGGGCTGGCGCGCTGGCCGATGCCGAGTCCGTGCGCTTGATGGGCGTCCAGCATCACCATGCACACATTGTGTCGGCGATGGCGGAGCACAATTACCAGGACCCCGTTATCGGCATCGCGTTCGATGGAACCGGTTATGGCGAGGACGGCACGATCTGGGGCGGCGAGGTATTGATCACCGATTGCTGTCAGTACCAGCGCTATGCGATGCTTCGCCCCTTCCCGCTGCCGGGAGGCGCAGCATCTGTCAAGCGACCGGCCCGCACGGCGGTCGGTCTTCTGCATGAGCTCGACCTCTTGGGACATCCCGGCGCACGATTCCTACTCTCCCGGCTTGTCGAAGAGGAGGAGTCAACCGTTGTTGCAATGATAGAGCACAGACTCAACTCTCCGCGCACCAGTTCGATGGGGCGTCTCTTCGATGCGATCGCCGCGTTAATCGGAGTCGCTGACGATGCCTCCTATGAGGGATCTGCCGCAATCGAGCTTGAAAGCATCAGTCTGCCCCTGGGAGATATCGGTATTCCCCCGCACTTTAGATTCACTATTGCTGAGGCTCGGCTTTCCGCACCTGAGCTCAATATCGGACCGGACGGGCGACCGGTGCCCGCTCATGCCCTGCCACACTATATCATCGACCCCGAGCTTCTGGTACGTGCCCTTCTCGACGGCATCTCCGGCAACATCAAGTCGGCGGAGCTTTCCCGCAGATTCCACTACGCCCTTGCTAACATGATCGGCGAGATTGCCACCAAAGCCGCACGTGAGACGGGGCTGAATACCGTTGCGCTCTCCGGTGGATGCTTCATGAACCGCCTCCTTTTTGAGCGGGCGATCAAGACGCTTGAAGATAAGGGCATGTATGTGCTGGTCAATGAGCGCTTACCCGCTAATGACGGGGGCGTAAGCTACGGTCAGGTGATGGTCGCGAATGCGCGGCTCTGTGAAGAACAACGCCAACTTGAAGAGCAGGACGAGGATATTTTGCTATAGCTCGTTGATGTTGAGCGTAGCGACGCGTCGATCACACGAACGAAGTGCCAGAATATCTCCCACCCGTTGCGCATCGAAAAACTCGCGAAGTGTGTAGTTGAGGTGCGGTAACATGACGTTAGGTGCGTCCGCCGAAGCATTATCAATCATGATGAAGATGCCCGTATTGGGACCCCCTTCGTGAAGCTGCCCGATGCTATGGAGGTAGCGCGGTCCCTGCACCAGACTGATGGGGAGTTTCGTCTTTGTTGCAAGAGCAGGAACGTACTGCTCTTTCAGCTGTTGGAACTCTGCGTTGTTCACGTACGCGAGAATGCAGACGTAGTCGCAGGATTCTGCCTCATCGAGAAGTCGATCAACGGACTGTGACGCGTGACGCTCCGTCGCCTCCAGTTCATGCATGTCGGGGCGCTCAAGCACGCGCAGAATCGATGCTTTCGCCGTCGCAACGTTGGGCTGGTCGAAGGGGTTTACATCCAAGCAGACGCCCAGAAGAGCTACCGCCCACTGCCACACGACCATCGCTTCTGCCACAGAGATTTCCTCTGTTGCGCTCGATTCTTTCAGACAACACCCTTGAAGCCCGCCGTACTGTGCGAGGACAGAATCCCGCGATCCGCGGGAGCTGTCGGGACATGGCATGATCGGTCCGCTACAGCAACACGTCAATGGGCGCGTGAAAGGAACGATGCCTTTGCCGTCTTTGCCCAGAGATTCGGCGATAAGTTGTTCAAGCCACATGCTGAGTGGCAGGTCGGGCAGCGGCAGTTTGTCGAAGCCGGATTCAAGATGATCCCATAGTTCAGCCGCAAGAAGGATGGCGGGGTTTTGCTCGTCTGGACTCTCACACCTGCGCTGCGCCTGGATCGCTTCGGTGACGATTGCGCGGCAATCAATACCGATAAGTGCGGCGGGTACCAGCCCGAATACCGACAGGACACTGAAACGACCACCCACATCAAGCGGTGAGGTGACCAGAGTATAGCCACGCTCTTGAGCACGCAGCGACAGCGGGGTGGCATCATCGGTAATCGCAATGAAGTGGGTTGCGCGCGCCGCCTCATCTTCAATACTGTGGCCGACCAGATGCCAGAAGAGTTCTTCAAGCGTAATCGTTTCTAAGGTGGTTCCTGACTTGCTTGCCACGATGAAAAGAGTGCGCTCGAAATCGAGCGAGCGGGCAAGCGCCATAACATCTTCGGGACACGTAGTGTCCAATACGTGAAGCGTCCTTGTCGCCTGATCTCCGTACGTCTGTGAAAACACGTAGGGGGCCAGTGAGGAGCCACCCATGCCGATAAGTACAATGTCGGTGATATCGCGCTCGTCTGCTAATGCGACGAGCCGATCAAGCAACGGATAGAGCTTCGGCGCTTCTTCGGGCAGCGTTGTCCACCCCAGTCGCCGGGCTATCTTTTCCCGCACAGTGGCATCATCGCTCCAAAGCGTCACGTCATGCGCGCGGATACGCGCTATCAAATGGCTGAAATTCTGCATTGATATATTGTAGCGTGTTCAGCGATAATCACAGATTTCCCATACGGGCGCAGAGATAAAGCGATCTTATTTGGACTCTAAAACGGCAGTCCGACAGAGAGGATGAGCACAACAGCGATCATCACATTCACGACACCTGCGGAGAAACCGATGGGCGCAATGGTCCTGCAATCTGCCCTTTTGCTATCATTAGTAGGGCGTGGTCGTGTCCGAGCACATAGATCTCGACCCATAGAGCCTGTCACCGATACGGATAATCATAGGAAGTATGTAATGACCATAGATGAACTGCGCACCAGAATCAATAGTTTACCGAAAGGCAAAAAGATTGCTGTTGCAAGTGCCGGCGCGCTCGTTGTCCTATTAGCAGCAAGCGGTATAGCCTACGCGCTGTTTGCATCAGCGCCCACATCGAATGATGTAGTTGAAAAGACACCTCTTGTCGAGGAGAAGATTGTTAAAGATTTCGAGGTCAATGTGACGGGAGACATCGGCGGACAATCCGTTATCGCTTCTGCCACCCTCTCAATTTTTGATGGTGCGAACAAAGAAGTTGAAACCATTGCCAGCTCATTGGACAAGGCGGCGGTTCTAGAGGGGAAAGACTATGAGAGTGGCAAGTACACAATTGAATTGACCGAAAGCCCTGTTCTCTCCGATGGCTCAATGCTTACGCTTCAAAAACTGGTAACGTTCGAGCTTAAGGGTACACCTAAAAACAGCAATGATGCCACCTTCACCGTTAAGGTCAATCTTACGAAACTTGAGGTTGGCGAGATGACCGAGGAGCAGTTGCGCTACTCTGCACAAAAGGTGAGGGATGCCGGCAATAACGAGCTAGCTGATGCCCTGTCAGAGCTGGCACGAGTCTTTGCAGATGCTGATGGCGAGAATCCTCTTGGTGCAGATCTAGTGTGGAGAGAGGCGGTCACCGAACAGGTGAAGGTTGTAACCCGTAAAGCGTGGACTGAGAACGTTTTTGATCCGACTGTCGATGTGGGTCCCTTAAATTACTATTGTCTGTGTGGGGCTGGTCCCTATGAAAATGAAGGCGGAATAAGCGACCACCTTAATGCCTTCACACAAATAAATGATGAGGGATCCTACTATCTTCTTCCTGGTCACGGTGCGACTTATCGCGTAGCAGACCCCAGAAAGGCCATTAAAGAAGTTTACCACCCCGAGGAGTTCTACTGGGAGACCCGCATTATCACTCCAGCTGGATGGTATCCCCGATAGGAATTGAGGCAGAGAGGCAACGGCTAGAGTTGCCACCCCATTCTCGCGCTCCGATTGCCGCCTACATCACGCATCTCGCGCACGTCACCACGCCTGTCAGGCACTATCTCGAAGGCAATGGTCTCGGTTGACTCACTCGATTGATACAGTGCTCCTACCGGAGTAGATGAGTCGGCGTAAAGATACGTTAGCGTCTGCGCCTCACTTGCCGCTTTAGACTGCCTGATGACCAGAAACTATTGTCGCGCTTCTTGGTATTTCAAACTAACTGAATAACCTCAGCAATATAAGGCACATGAGGAGAGTGGGATTGGGATCCCCACTTACTAGATTCGCTTTTGCGAGCTAATAGGCAAAGCCAGCTCAATTCGAATCTTGCTGTTAGTTTCGATTATTCGTACACCTCTCTGCGATGACCGACCTTGAATACCTCCACTACCACCTTGTCGTCTTTGATGATTGCCAAAGCGCGCCAGTCACCGATGCGATAGCGCCATTCATTTGAACGTACCCCCGATAAGCCTTTGCCGTGAGCTCGCGGGTCAGCGCAGCCCTCGATATTCTCTTCCAGCCACCCAATGATATATTTGCGAACAAAGGAATCCATCTTAGAAAGCTCTTTCAGAGCCTTCTTCGTAAACCGGAGGGAGTACATCACAGTCCCAGATACTCTTTGACTTCGTCCAAAGAGTAGGTGACGGGATTCTTTTTATGTTCAGCAACAGCAGCGCGTAGTTCCATCAGATCGTATTCATCTTCTACTCGATCAAGAGTTGCCTGACGGATTACTTCAGAAACTGACCTGCGCTGGCGTTTAGCTAATATCTGAATAGCGGCTCTCTCCTCATCGGTAAAGCGCACAGTAGTTGCAGTACTCACAGTTGCCTCCTTGTATTCAGCCTGAATACATTATAGCAGAGAGACCTCCCCCTCTTTTTCATCGTCTTTCTGCTGGCCAAATCATCCCATACGATGAATTCGAGTGTCCAACCCCACAAGCTAAACGCTAAAACGGCAGCCCGATATAGAGGATGAGCGCAACAGCAATCATCATCATATTCACGACCCCCACAAAGAAAGCTATAAGCGGGAAGGCTATGTGAATCTTGCCCATTATCGCCCCAACAATACCTATGGTGATTAGCGAAACAATGTAGAGTGCCCCGCCGATGACGACTGTCCAGAAATATGTCTCATTACCTATAATGCCCACAACAAGGAGACTCGTAATCGGAAACAGCAGCATGAACTTCACCGCAATCAGCGCGCCGAATAGAAATGAAAGCCGTGTCTTCGGAATCGGCATTGATGCTTGGTTTTTTATTCTCTCTAGCACTTGAGGGTCACCTTGCTTTCTTTTCTCATTAATAGTCTTTGCTCCCCCCGATGTTCTGCAGAAAGACAGAGTGAGCTTCGCCAGGAATTCTTATGATGGGAGATAGGATTCGGTCACTTGGATGAACTCATCAAGTTGAGCTTGCGTATCAAAAGCTGAGTTGGGAATCAGCACCCAATCCCTGCTCTTCTTGAAATGAATACAGAGAGCATCATGGAACCTCATAAATGATTCAACTTTGTCCCAAGCGAAGAGTTTCGATGACTTAATGCGCCTGTCGCTAGAATCCATGCGGATAACTGATACCCCCTCTTTCGATATCAAAAGCTGCGTGGGAAGAAGCTGTGGCGCACCCGTTGGTTGCTTTATTCGCTTGCGCAGAACAAGCTCAATCATAATAGGAAGGCCGCCAAAAACAACTGAGCCAACAAATGCAATAGCTGCTATCTCTATGCTTCTTTGGGCTACAGCTAGCGGCAATAGGACAACAAGTATCAAAATAGCACCAAGAGCATTGTGCACTATTTGCCAAGAAGACAGTAGCATCCATATCCTTATGCCAAGTAGGACCTTAGGGTTGTGTTCTTGTAGATAACAAAGATACGATATCAGCTCTTGACCAGATACCTTAAACTCAAGCTTCTCACCACGTCCGTACATACGTTGGTCCATCTTCAGTATCCTCCAAAACATATCCCATAGTCTCAAAAGACCTTGATGCGCTCCCTCCCTCAACATACTCCTTGAGCACTGGTGTAAAACCATCGTTTTGTTTCAACACATCATCGAATGACAGAGCATTCATTTCATGGGTATTCCAGTACAACGATAAGACAAGCCAGATATCCCTCGTGTCTAATACAGCGTGAGCGATGCCGAGTGCAAACAAGCCATTAGTGAAATATCTTTGCTCAGGAAACCTCAGCGAGTATGTCGCCATTGCTATTCCAAAACCATACAAGAACCATGCGTCTTTCACTGAAATGTTTTTGCGAATACATTCTTTCTCAGCTTCTGGCAGTTGTGCATATTCATCGATCAAATCACAGTAAAGCTTATCCGATTCGCGCATAATTGCAGGAACCTTGTGGGGCGTAAACATGCCGTGCGCCTTTTCCATTTCGGTTTCGTATTGATCAAGTGTGATTATCTCTCGAATCCTTGTAGTAAAGTCCATCATCTTACCGCCTAAACCATTACGGAGCGACCATCGTATTGCCTATTATCCTATAACCTGCGTTCAGGAGCATCAGAACTTCATGCCCGAAAACGGATAAACCCGGGTGATTCGGATCAAACGATTGAAGGGTTTGCACATTTAGGGGGGATGCAAGATGGAATGTTTGACCTTTCGCAATCGCATCATTTATCCAGATAACATTCTTCTCAAATGTCCAGCCTGAAGAGGCGATTACCTCATATCCCTTTTGCCCTGCATACTTCGCTGTATCGGGTAACTTTCCAATAACCTTAACCGTCTCATTAACAGCAGGTTGGGCTCCCAACCCAGCTGCTTGTGCTCCCACTGGTCCCAATAACCCCCATGCCACACCCGCAGATGCTATAGTAGCGCCAGTGCCAAACGTAATAAGCGCATTGTTGACATCTTTTCTCCCCTGCAATCCGGCATCATAATATGCAAATGGGTCATTCGTTGGCTTGCCATTATTTATCGTTCCCCCAACCGCTCTGCCCCCGATGACTTTGCCGCTGGGGTCGATGAGGAACTGACACACCGCACATGTCCAATTCAAGCGCACAGCCAGTACATTGTTCGAATTCCTGCAGCAGGTGTCAAGACAAGTCGGGTTGCCCTTGTTGCCTCCACCGCCGCCGCCGCCGCTAAATGAGTTTGAAAGCTGGTTTGGATAAAGATTCGCGTAATAGTTTTGATACGCCTGCCAATAGGCTTTCTGCTGTGCGGCACGTTGTGCAGCCATCAGTCTCGTAATGTAGTCCAAGCCGCTCGGATCTACGTTGTTTATCGGCTCTCCTAGGCAATACGCATAGAAGCTCATCTCACCATCGGCTTTGATGGGATCTTTTGAGATGAACGCACCGATGGTGGGGTCGTAGTATCGCTGCGAACAGTAGTAGAGCGATATCTCACTATCCCAGACGTAGCCGGCGTATCTGAGTGGCTGCAGGTCGGTGATCGCTTGAGCTGTCTCCTCATCGATCAGGATCGTCGCGAACACTTCCTCTGCTCGTATCTTGCCATACGCGTCGTAGTCGAATCTTGCGAAGGGATTTCCATCACTATCGCGCATTTCGCGCACGTCCCCCCGCCTGTCAGATATGATCTCGAATGCGACGGTCTGCGTGGACTCGGTTGACTGATAGAGCGCTCCTACCGGAGTAGATGAGTCGGCGTAAAGATAGGTAAGTGTCTGCGTCTCACTTGCGATGACCGACTCAAGCGAAAGCAGCGTCAACCCATCATAGATATACGAGGTCTTCGTGCTTTCCTCGCCCCTGACTTGAGTCTTTTCTGTCCGCTGTCCGTATCCATCGTAGACGTATTGCGTACTTCCCAGATGATTCGTGACCCCAGAAAGCCTTTGTCCGGTCCATGAATAGGTGGCGTTTGTGCCACCTTCGATTGAGGTGCGTTGACCGAGTGTGTTGTGGGTATACGTGTTTGTCACGGTTTCAGTTGAGGCAACCGTATCATACCATACTCGTACTGCGGGGCTTACCCCCGTGACATCGAAGCGGTCGATACAAGCGGTTTTACCGGTGGTATCAAGATCTGCCACGATACGAAGGGTATGTGCCGCATCGGTCGTGTTGATGGTGGCAAGGGTCTGCTTATAAGCACTGGTGGCACTATAGGAATCGATCAGCGCTACCGGAGTGGGGTTATCATCCAGATATACCTTCATCTTGCCGTAGCCATTGGCTTTCGTGCCGGTGATAACGACCCGGCTTCCCTTAAAGGAAAAACTCATCTCCGCACCGTTGACGGTCGCTCTGTGGCTAGTGCCCCCGGAAAGATTGGTGTGTGCCGCTGTTTTCCAGCCTCCGTTGTAGGTAAGCGCTGCATTATCGTCTTCCACCGCAAGTGTGGTAGCGGCAGGAGCGGTCGTATTGATGAAACGTAGGCACAGGCCTTTGCCCGATATCTTGTCGATATCGACGCGATTGGCAGGAGATGCGATCAGCATCTTTAGTGACACCTTGTGCACCCCTTCGGTGAGAGGAATCGTTGTCAGTACCTGCTGGTAAAGCGTGGTAGGACTGTAGCAATCCACTACTTGTACCACCTTGCCATTGATCGTCACCTCTATCTTTCCGGCAGTCGGTGCGGTGATGCCAACAATGGAGAGTTCACTTCCTACAAGCGTAAAGGTCATGAGCGCGTTGTTGACACTCGCGCGCATCACGTATCCGCCAGAAGCTGCGGAAAACGCCGTTCTCGTCCAACTTGCAGCAGGCGTGTAGGTCAAAGTGGTGCTGTTTTCTTCCAAAGAGCCCGAAGGCAGTGGTGACTTCTTGGGCTGGGTGGCAACCACCTGGGTACTTGTGGTGATCTGCCCCTTCGAGTCATAGGTACACGACGCAGCGGACGGTCCCCCAAGAGATTGGACCAGATTTCTGTTAGAGGCGAATGTGTAGATGTCAGCAGTAGCGCTTCCGATCTTTGCTGAAGAAAGCGTCTGTCGATCCGTACTGTAGACATATTGGGCACTTTGACCAAGCTTCGAGTAGTTCGCGCTCGTCAGATTGGCTCCCTCACCGACATAGGCATACGTAGTGGTGCCTGATGCGGAAAGCGCACTGTCAAAGATCAGGTGTCCGGTATTGGTGTCGTATCCGTACGTGTGGGTGGCACTTCCCACCGCTCTTCCCACCACCCGGTTGACTTCATCGCGCTCAAGCGAGGTCGCAAGAGAGGTCGTCTGTGTCGTTTCACCTGATAGCGTCAACGATCCGGCCGTAAAGTCATCACCGTGAATGGT
>Ga0209737_10001270_pt1 | contig 18377 bp, 17 predicted proteins | sample TergutCu122P3_FD_187284 | JGI IMG/M metagenome (GOLD analysis project Ga0209737, IMG submission 187284) | Cubitermes ugandensis P3 segment gut microbial communities from Kakamega Forest, Kenya - Cu122 P3 (SPAdes) (version 2) | ecosystem: Host-associated > Arthropoda: Insects > Digestive system...
GCAAAGGCCAGCCTCGGGGAGACGGCGCGGAGCTACGCACCGACAACCAGCTTGCTGTTCGGGCCGGAGAAGGGTTACTGCTCACGACAGAACCCAAACTTAATGCCACCGGCAAGCAAATTGACCGCGAACAGGCGCAAGCACAGCTTTACGCTGCGCGCAAGAGCGCGCAGACGCTCGGCGAGGTTGCTGAAAAGCAACAAGCAGATGTCATCGAAACCGGCCCAGAGACGCGCGACGTTGAGGGCCAGAAAGAGGCCAAAGCCCCGAGCGGCCACCTCGATCACATGTTGGAAGCCGTCAACGCTTGGGAAGCGGGCACGAACACCGATCCCAAGGGCGAGACGGCCACAGACCAGCCCGGTCGCCAGCCGGTGCTTCTGGCAAGCGGCGTGGAGGGCATGGCCTTTGTCACGCCGCAGGAAATGGTGCTCACCAGCGGCAAAAACCTCGACACGGTCACGCAGCGCGACACGCAACAAACCACCGTCAGAAGGTGGCTTCACAACGCGGGCAAAAAGATCAGCCTGTTTGTGCAAGGCGTTGCGGGTAAAATCAACCTGAAGCTCATCACCGCAAAAGGTCACGCTCAACTACTTGCCCAATCAGGAAACGTTGAAGTCACGGGCGACAGAAACGTGACGATTGCCGCCAACAAAGAAACGCTCCGGGCGGCGGCGGGCAAAGAGTTTTTAGTGACATGTGGAGGCGCTTACATCCGAATATCGGGTGGATCGATCGATTTTGGCGCGCCCGGAACCCTTTCCATCAAAGGAGGCAGTCACAGCTATACCGGGCCAACGAGCATGAACGTTCCGTTGCCGACGTTTGGGGATTCTGAATGGTTATGTGAAGACTGTGTACTCAAGGCGCTCAAATCGGGCAGCGCCCTTGCCAGCGTTTGAACGGGTGCGACATGATCAAATTTGCTCAAAACTCAAACGCTCCGCAGCTTGCCGCCAAAGTCATCGAGCGTATCCAATCCCGGCCCGATCTGAATTGGGCGGCCCTCATCGACACGGCGTTCGACCGCCACAGACCCACGCCTCCGCGGCCAGACGGCAGCCTTTGTTGCTATCGGGAAGGAAATGGGCTAGTGCCCTCCCCGCTGCCGTCCCTTCGGGCAATTGCCCCCTGCATCGTTCCTATTGTCCGCGAACAGGCCGCCTCACAGATCATCGAGCTGCTCGCACATTGCGATGCCCGCCCGATGTTGAGCTTTCTGGCCGTCCCGCAAAATATCGGCTGGGAAACACTGATCGAGCAATGGGAGCCCCTGCATTGGGTATCCCCCCCCGATGGGAAACGCCTCCTGCTTCGTTTTGCCGATACCCGCACGCTGGCCATCTTGCCGAAAGTGCTCAAACCGCAGCAGTGGTACGCATGGAGCCAGGGGATTGCCTCATGGTTCATCATCAACCGTCGTGGAACCATTCAGTCGCTTCCTTTACTGGAACAAGAGTTTCCGCCTATTACGCAGTTCGATATCGATGAACAACAACTATCGGCCTTCATAGAAGCCGCGGAAACAGATTCGGCGCTGAATTTTCTGAATGAAAACCATCCCGAGCTGATTCCCGAAACCCTGACGGGGCATGACTATCACCTCTGGGCAGGGCAAGCGCTCGACACGGCGCAGCAGCACAACATCGAGAGTTTCCCGGACAGGACGATACTCATCGTTCTGAACATCCGTCGGGATGGGAAGCTCACGGAAATGCCCGAATTGACCCGCTTATTGCGGGAAGGAGAATGGGAAGCCGGAAAGCTGGGTTCTACCTTGCTGGCGCAGCCCTGGATCAACCAGAACGCGCACGCCTAAAAGGAGAACACCATGCGATATCTCCTGAAAGCTTTTCTGCTGCTCTGCGGATTTATGGGCGCGTTGTCGTTGGCGGGGTGCGGGGAAGAAAAAGCGATTGTGAGCTTGAGCGTTCATGACCATTTTCCTGGAAATAAGGTGCTTGGCGCTTCCGTCAATGGCGAAGCTTCATCGTCGGTCGGCGGTTCTTCCTGCTGCGTGAATCTTCCCAAAAAATGGAAGCCGGGAATGACGGCAAAAGTTTCCTGGGCGGTTTATCTTCCGGTCGATCCAAACGATCCGAATTCTCAAAACACTCCTGTTAGAAAATCTGCCATTGTGGAAATTCAGGAATACACACCAGATGAATTAGGCAGTATTCATGTTCACGTTTATCCCGATGATAAAATCAGGTTAATAGTGACTCTATGGGATTTTGCCAGTCCTTTCTATCCGCTGCCAAGGGCAGAACGGGGGAAAGGAAATGAAGTCAATTACTTCAGCATTAGGATCTACTGTAAAAACCCTCATTATTTTGATATGCCACCAACGCCAGCCACTCCAAGAGATTATGAGTGGGCCAAACAATGGGGGATGGAAAACGGCAAATGCACCGACCCGGAGTATCTGGAATGGGAAAAAAATCTTCCTGCTATGTTAGAGGAAAACAGAAAAAAGCAGATCGAAGCTGATCTAGCGCGAATTAAGGATCCCGAAAAACGGCAAAAACTCCGGGAAATCTTGGAAGGTAAACGAGATCCCAATAAACCTCTGGATGAGGATTGAACTCACAACAGGAGCAGTCGAAATGAGCGAAGTCATTGCACACGCCCAATTACCGAACTACGATCAAATCGTGGAACAAATGAATGGTCTGACCGACGAAAATGAAATAAAAAGGCTCCAGGCACGTTCACGATATACGCCGCCGCCACCTTGCAAAGATTGCACGGGCGATCTCACCATCGGGTTTTTCTTCGACGGCACGAACAACAACAAAAATTCGGATTGGGGGCCGGATGATGACACCCCAATCAAGTTTTTGAAGCAGAAACATTCTAATATCGTACGCCTGCTTCATGCGTTTCCAGATGAAGATGATAAAAAGGAAAACCGCTTTACTGCTGGCACAACGAACCGTTGTTACCGGTATTACATTCCCGGCGTTGGCACAGCGTTCGATAAAATAGGCGATTCTGGCAAGCTTCCCTCCAGCATACTAGGCGCTGCCGCCGGATGGGGGGGTGAGGCGCGCATTCTCTGGGCGCTGTTTCAGGTCATCAATGCCATCTCGCGTTTTTATGATGACAAACCTCTTATTAGTGATGACAAAGTTCTAAGAAAAATAGAAAACATTGAGACCAATGTCATGGAAGAAGCGACCACGGCTGAAAAAATACTGAATATGTTGCCCATCCTGCCCCTGGCCTTTCTGACGAGGTTGCCTAGCGCGCAAAAGCTCTTTAGCATTGAATTAAACCACGATGCTCGCAAAGAAATCATCAGAAAATATATAGATAAAGAATTAGTGGAAAAGATAAAGAATTCACCAAAGGAACGCGAATTACGCCAAATCACCGTCCACGTCTTTGGTTTTTCGCGCGGGGCGGCTGAAGCACGCGCCTTTGTCAATTTCCTGCTGCAACTGGGCGACAAATCCAACGAAATCCGCCTGGAGGGGTCCGTACAGGGCATTAAAATCCTGGGCTTTCCCTTGAACATCCAATTCATGGGACTGTTTGATACCGTGGCCTCCGTCGGTGTAGCAGGCGCTTTTTCGTTCAGCGAAGGACATGCCGCCTGGGCGGACGGAACGCTGGATATCCCGCATTACAGGGTTGGAGAATGTGTCCATATGGTAGCGGGTCACGAAACCCGCGCCTGCTTTCCGCTCGACTCCGTGCGCACCGAAGGTCGATATGCCCCGAACCTGATAGAGATTGTCTATCCTGGCGCCCACTCTGACTTAGGGGGCGGCTATAACCTGTACAGCCTTGGCAAGGATGATCTGTTGAAAAAAGGACGCCCCATCACCAATGTAGGTGACCCGAAACTCGTCGAAAAAACGTCTGACAATAATTTTTGTGATGACTTGCAGCTTGCGCGAGTGCCCTGTTTTGATATGTATTGCCGCGCCCTGACGGCGGGTGTGCCGTTCTACACCTTGGATCAGTTGGAAGCGCAGGGAGACATTGGCAAGAAATACGCCAAGGATCTGAAGCCTGATCTGAAGATTGTGGAAGCATTGAAAGCGTACACAAAGCTCTCCGGGATACAAACCGGCTCTGTGGAAGATTTATCGTGGAAACACTTCGAGCTTTACCTGGGCTGGAGATGGGAACAGGGTAAAAAATATTTTTTATCTGAAGAGAGCGTGCAGAAAGACGTGGAGCATTTTGAAGCCAAGATCAAAGCAATAGAAAAAGAGCTTTCCCAAAACAAGTCTGAGCAAAAACAATTAACGAAAAAGGGATGGCTGGGTTTTGAGCTATCTAAGGGTTTCATGGTAAAAGATGGCAAGCTCGTCCCCAATCCTGAGTTGCAGGCATTGAAGGACAGAGAGGAAGTTCTCAAAGACGCAATAAAACGGGGTGAAGACGAAAAACTTGCGCTCATGAAAGAACTGGAAGGCTTGAAAAATGGAACCATTCGACCTGGCGTGGAAGTAAAAAGGCTTAAAGAAGAGAGGGATATAAGAAATACGCTCGGCATAGACGAAGCAGACAAGGACGCAGGCTGCCTGGAAAATACGCAGCGTGCCTTATTGGTCGTCACGGCGGCTTATTGTGATGAGATTAAGCGTCGATTGAAAGCGCTGGAAAAAGACGAAAACCCAGGGAGCAATATCGATCATTTTCTACCGCTTTCAAACCCCTTGTCTCCCTTTGCGAAGGAAGAGCATCAGTGGAAAAAAGATTATCTACAGCGTGCGCAAAAAATCTTGCTGGAGGTTGCAAAAAACATAAAAGACGTGCCCCTGAATGTCATGAAATACGCCAAAATATCAATGGTCTTCCTGACAGGCGCATCATACGTAAATGATCGGATTTCTTTGTTGACAAATAATTTCGCCAAGCACGCTCATACTGCCATGAGTGCTCCGCAAACTCTTGAAACATGGCGTCATACAATGAAAAAAGCGGGCATTCCCCTCCAGCACGATGAAATTGCCCCTGAGCGGGAAGGGCTTTGGCTGCTAGGAGCCATTGAGAAGTGGAGCAAAATTCCTCCAGACAAAAGGAAAGCCATAGGAGACTTTTTTGCCAATGTAGTGCACGACTCTATGGCAGGTTTTCCATTGCCGGAATTTGAATTGAATGGTTACGGTATTGCAAAATTCCGTCGTATTTATTTTGGAATTGGAGGTGATTTGTTCTTGCGTACAAAGGTAGCCAGAGAGAATGAATCGCGCAGAAGCATAGCGAAAACAAGAATACAGACCTCTGCGGCGGCGTAGGTTTGTGCAAGAAAAAATCTTATAAAAGGAGTCGCACATGAACAATGACAGAGTTACACCGAAAGAGAGGGGCAGCGCGAAACGTGAGGGTAAAGGCATCTTGGCCGTAGTCAAAGCGCTAATCCTAGGCGTATGCTTTGTGATCTTCTGGATCATCGTCTCCAGCTTTTTGACCGGTGCATTTCTCAGTCTCACGCCTTGCCATTGGGTTGTTTCCTCGTTTGATGGGTGTATGTTCTACACAAGCTTCTTCAGAGAGATTGTTAGAAACTGGATGATCATTTGTCTATTTCTTGTCACGACCATCGGTTATCTTCTCCGGCTAAAATTCATTGTTCTCAATGTAATTTTGTTAGCCAGCATACCCTTCGTCATTGTAGGAGGATTTGTCGCATTCAAAGTGCTGTTTATACGCTAACAGCAAGCATGATCGGCTTTCCATTTTTTTGCAGAACACCATGCGATATCTCCTGAAAGCTTTCCTGCTGCTCTGCGGATTTATGGGCGCGTTGTCGTTGGCGGGGTGCTGGGAAGAAAAAGCGATTGTGAGCTTGAGCGTTCACGACCATTATCCTGAGCGTCAGGTGCTTGGCGCTTCCGTCAATGGTGAAGCCTCATCGTCAATTGGCGGCTCCTCCTGCTGTGTGAATCTTCCCAAGAAATGGAAGCCGGGAATGACGGCAAAAGTTTCCTGGGCGGTTTATCTTCCGGTCGACCCAAACGATCCGAATTCTGTAAAAGAACCGGTTGAAAAATCCGCCATTGCAGAGATTCAGGAATACACACCAGATGAATTAGGCAGTATTCATGTTCACGTTTATCCCGGCGACAAAGTCAGGTTAGTAGTGACTCTATGGGATTATGGCAGTCCTTTCTATCCGCTGCCAAGGACAGAATGGGGGGTACGACATGAAGTCAATTACTTCAGTATTAGGATCTACTGTAAAAACCCTCATTATTTTGATATGCCGCCAACGCCAGCCACTCCAAGAGATTATGAGTGGGCCAAACAATGGGGGATGGAAAACGGCAAATGCACCGACCCGGAGTATCTGGAATTGGAAAAAAATCTTCCCGCTATGCTGGCGGAAAATAGGAAAAAACGGATAGATGCTCAAGTAGAGGAAATTAAGGACCCTAAGTTGCGGCAAAAACTCCGGGAAATCTTGGAAGGTAAACGAGATCCCAATAAACCTCTGGATGAGGATTGAACTCACAACAGGAGCAGTCGAAATGAGATGTAGGGGCACGGCATGCCGTGCCCCTACGGTGGGACGTCGGGACTATTCGGCAAACCATGATACAGACGTCTGCTGGGGCCTAGGCTTGTGCAAGGATGGCGCTATAGTACAATTAGATCGATTTTGATTTGTCTCTTTCTCCAGCTTGCTAACAAGAGAACGTCCATGAAAAAAAAGAAATATGTATTCCTAGGCATTGTTGGTTTGTTCATTGTCACCCTTGCTGTCATCCTCTGGCAGTGGCCGGACAGAGGTAATCTCCGTGTTGTGGCAGACAGAGATGATCTCTATGCTGTAACAGACAGAGGCGAGATCCATGTTGTGACAGATGCTTCTGCTTTTATCTCCGCAAATTCCATAGTGGAAGAAAGCAATGGAGAAATCTATCTGCTTACTGACGTTACGCCCGCTCCCGCTCCTGAGGAAGCCGGAGTGATATACCGTGCTGCCAAACGGGGACAGACTGTCCTCGTCACCCTGAAGAACTCCTCCCCGCCCGTCACTTTCCAAATTGTAGGCGGCCTCACCCAAGGAGATAAAATGCGCATAAAATGCGCGTCGCGCTCAGAGGCCGAAGCCCTCTCCTCCCACCTCAAAGTACTACGGTGGCGCGAATAAGCCAAACGCCCCAATGATTGTCATCCAGGCTTGTATCTACACTGACAGCGCCAAATAACGTAGGGGCAGGTTTGAAACCTGCCCCTACAGAAAAGCGGGAGAGGGGCTAGGCAAGCCCCAAGCACACGCCGTCAACCACGACGCGCAGACAGGGCGTCGTGCTCTTCCATATCATCATCGCAATCGTCGCAATCGTCGCAATCGTCGCCATCGTAGTCGTCGTCGTCATCATCATCATGCTCCGGACTCAAACGTACGTTCTTGGCAACAATGCCCTTATCGCCACGCGCGGTGACAAATAACACCTTATCGTCATAACGCAGACCATCGATGCTGATATCGATCAGGTCGCTGGCGTGGAAAAAATAATTGTCACTTCCCGTTGCAGGTTTGATGAATCCATAACCCTTGCCGGCAATGAGATTGACGATCGTCCCATGGCACTCGATGCCTTCGACGAAATCCGCCGGCAGCGCGCGCTGACCGTTCTCACGGTGCGGAGGACGCCATTCCCATTCGTTCTGAGTGCTTTGCGGCAGGAATAGATTGTCGATCAACGGGTCGTGCCGCCGGGCGCGATCATCGATCAGGGGCTTCATCAGCACCGGGTAATTGACACGATCTATCAGGCCGGTCGAGACTTGCGTGCGCATCACACGCCCGTCTTCACGCTCGTATTCAAACTCCCAACCCAACAACATGACCCGCGCACCCAACGTATTGAGCTTGCGAACGAGCGGAACGAAATCGCCATCCCCCGTAATGAGCACACAAACATCGTAGTTTTTGAGGCAGGTCATCTCATAGGCTTCAAGCGCCAACCACACGTCAATACGTTTTTCCTCGAAGGAACCATCAGGGCGAAACGCCAGATGTTGTTGAAATAACGCGATGTCAGCGCGCGTCAAGGCATCTTCGAAAACGCGGTCGGAAAACAAACGATCCTGCTCCGCCGCCTGCTGTGCCGTCAGACGCCCTTGAAAATACGCCGCATCCACGATCTGGCAGCGACTAGGGGCCATCCCCTCGCGTTGCGCAACCTCGGAGACGATGAAATCGTGTACTCCGCGAAACGATAAACGCGCCCGCCGTTCATGCTGATACACATAATAGCTGCTAACCTTAAAAAAGTAAGCGCCATCGTAGAATACAGCGATTCGGCAAATGTCTTTCTCTCTCATGTCTTTCCTACCTCAAAAAACCACTTAACATGTCGAGCCGGGGAACAGCCCCCGGTCACGACACTCCATACCCGGTTTTCCCGGGCCATACACTGCTAAAACCTGACATCTCTCCGTTTCAAGCACGCCGCCAGCTCGTTGCCTGGGGACCGTCCTCGAGGACGATGCCTTCAGCAAGCAACTCAGCGCGCAAACGATCCGCTTGAGCGAAGTCGCGCGCTTTTTTGGCTGCCGCACGAGCGGCAATGCGCGCTTCAATCGCATCAACATCCAACGCCTCTCGCCTGCCGCTGGCCTGGAGAAACTCGTCCGTTTCACGTCCAAGCAACCCCAACACCTGCGCCAGTGCACGAACTTGCCCAGCAAGCCCGATGTTTCCGCTGCGATTGGCTTCGTTGACCAAATCGAAGAGTACTGCCAGTGCTTCCGCAGTATTGAAGTCTTCGTCCATCGCTGCACGAAAACGTTCCCCCCAAGTGCTCGAGTAGTCAATTTTGGGTGTTTCCTGAACCGATACCGCTTTGACTGCGTTGTACAACCGCGCAAGCGCTTGGCGGGCATCGTCGAGGTGTACATCTGAATAATTGAGGGGACCCCGATAATGCGCGCGCAGCATGAAAAAACGGACGACTTCCGCGTCATACCTGCCAAGTACATCACGGATCGTCGTGAAATTACCGAGCGACTTCGACATCTTTTCGTCGTCGATGCGCACAAACCCGTTATGCATCCAGTAGTTCACGAAGCGAGAACCATGCGCCCCCTGGGACTGTGCAATCTCGTTTTCATGGTGCGGAAACTGGAGGTCCTGGCCGCCGCCGTGAATGTCGAAATGCGTGCCCAGCAGCGCGGAGCTCATCGCTGAACACTCGATGTGCCAACCCGGTCGCCCACGCCCCCAGGGCGAATCCCATTGCGCCTCTTCGGGTTCGTCGGCCTTGGCTTGTTTCCAGAGCACGAAATCGAGCGGGTCGTTCTTGTCGTCAACAACGCCTACCCGTTCGCCCGCACGCAGTTCATCCACCGATTTGCCCGACAACTGACCGTAATCCGCAAAACGGCGCACCGCGTAACACACATCACCATTGGCGGCAACGTAAGCCAGCCCTTTTTCTTGCAACGCCGAGATCAGGGCCTGCATCTCAGTGACGTAATCGGTTGCTCTCGGTTCGACATCCGGGCGCAATACGCCGAGGGCGTCCGTATCTTCGTGCATGGCTGCGATGAAACGATCCGTCAGGGCGCGGATCGACTCGCCGTTTTCCTGCGCCCGACGAATGATTTTGTCGTCAATGTCGGTGATGTTGCGCACATAACGCACTTCGTAGCCGCTCGCCCTCAACCAGCGCACGACGACGTCGAAAACCACCATCATCCGTGCATGCCCAATATGGCAGTAGTCGTACACTGTCATACCACAAACATATACGCCGACACGACCGGGTTCGATGGGACAAAAAACGTCCTTACTACGGGTAAACGAGTTGTAAATCGTGAGCATGCAAACCTTGGGGAAAAATGCGCTAACCCGGCATAGCGACCAGCAAAACGTTTTTTCGTTTTGAGCAAGGAAGACTTATTGCTAGAATCCAGCGGTGTCAGGACAAAGGGGAATCTGTGGAGTATAGCATGGCAGCGCGCGCCATTCTCCATCAGACAGATAAGCCCTTGCCCATAAACCTTTTCAAGTTTCCCGGAGCCTCCATGATCCGACAATTTTTTGCTTGCCTGGCCTGCGGCCTTTTCGCCCTTGCAGCGCATGCCGCCCCCCCCCAGGTGGAACTCAAGACCAATCTTGGCGAAATCGTGCTCGAACTCAACCCTGAGCTTGCGCCCAAGACCGTTGCCAACTTTCTGCGTTACGTTCAGGACGGTCACTATAACGGAACGATTTTTCACCGCGTCATAGAGGGTTTCATGATCCAGAGCGGCGGTGTTGAACCGGGAATGAAAGAGAAACCGACCCGTGCGCCGATCGAAAACGAGGCCGCCAACGGCCTGAAGAACGAAATCGGCACCGTGGCAATGGCCCGTACCCCCGATCCGCATTCCGCAAGCGCGCAGTTTTTCATCAACGTCGCCAACAACGAGTTTCTCAACTTCCGTTCCGCTAACCGGGACAACTGGGGTTATGCCGTGTTCGGCAAGGTCATCAAGGGCATGGAGGTCGTGCAGAAAATCGAAAAGCGCAAGACCTCTCAACAGGGCATGCACTCAAATGTGCCTATCGACACGGTTGTCATCGAATCGGCGCGCGTCCTTGAAAGCGCGCCCGAAAAGGCCCCGGAAACCCCAGGCGCCAAAAACAGAAAGGCGACCCCGGCCAAACCCAGCAAACCCTAATAAACAAACCTGAGGAGCTATACATGGCTGTCAAACTTCATACCCAACACGGCGTCATCACGCTCGAGCTCGATGCAGACAAGGCGCCGGTCACGGTCGAGAATTTCCTTGGCTACGTCACCGCCGGTCATTACGACAACACTATATTTCACCGCGTGATCGACAATTTCATGATCCAGGGCGGCGGATTTGGACCGGGAATGAAAGAGAAGTCGACCCGCGCGCCTATCAAGAACGAGGCCGATAACGGACTAAAAAATACGCGCGGGGCCATTGCCATGGCCCGCACCAATGATCCGCATTCGGCCAGCGCACAGTTTTTCATCAATGTCGTCGATAACGAGTTTCTCGACTTTCGCGCCCCGGACCCGCAAAATTGGGGTTATTGTGTATTCGGCTATGTCAGCGACGGTTTGGATGTCGTCGACACAATCCGTCAGGTCGCCACTGGAACGAAAGGGTTTCATCAAGATGTTCCCAAAGAAGACATCGTCATCGAGCGTGCTGAAATTGTCTGAAATGCCCCCAAATGATGCTTGCGCCCCCATGCGGGTAACTGAGTCCATTACAGCGCCGAAGCTGCCGTTCTTGTTTGTGGCCGACCTGCATCTGGCCGATGAACGCCCGCAGGCGACCGCCGCTTTTTTCGAGTTTCTCTCCGGCCCGGCGCAGCAGGCGGGGAGCGTGTTCATTCTCGGCGATTTGTTTGAATACTGGCTCGGCGATGATGATGTCGACTCGACGTTCAACCGAAGCGTATGCAGCGCTCTAAGCGCAACCGTCGCTGCCGGAACGGCTATTTATTTCATGTCAGGCAACCGTGATCTTCTTGCCGGGAAAGGGTTTGCCCAGGCCAGCGGCGTTCAGCTTCTCGCCGATATGGCTTCGATTCGGCTTGAGACGCGAACATTCCTGCTTTCTCACGGCGATGCGCTGTGCACCGACGACCATGAATACCAGGCTTTCCGCCAGCAGGCGCGTAATCGTGAGTGGCAAGCCAAATTTCTTGCCCAACCACTGGCGGCGCGGCGGGTTTTCATTGAGAAGCTACGCGATCAGAGCGAGACGACCAAACGCGAAAAACGCGCGGAAATCATGGATGTCAATACCGATGCCGTTATCAGTCTGTTGCGTTCCAACAATTACCCTACCCTCATTCACGGCCACACCCATCGCTCGGCGCGCCATACTTATCTGATCGACGGCCATCGTTGCGAGCGCTACGTGCTGCCAGACTGGCGTGATCACGCCGTCTGGCTGGCTTTTGATGGAAGTGAGTTCAGCGCGTGTTCTGATCAGTAACTCGTTCCCAATCCCATCATTCCGGCCAGGAAGAACAAGGTAAAGCCGCTCCAGAATAAGGTGAGGGCATATCTTTTGCGCACGACCAGTCCATATCCCATTAAGCAGGACGAGGTCATGACACACAAAAAGATCCCCGGCATGGACGCGCCCAGCGAGATGCCCAAGGTCACAGTCAGGAGAACCGCCGCGACCGCGCCCGCCAGATCGGGCGCCTGAATGAAGAACCACAGGAAAAACAGTCCCAGGATGACCACAGAACCGACAATCAGTCTGCGGTAGTAAGTTTTATGCGGCATTTTCATAATATCGATCTTCCCTCCCTTAAATACTTCCGGCTCTGCATCAAAGCTCTCGAAGCGAAAAACCTCGCCGGTTTTCCAGCGAAGCCGGGTTCTTTTGCAAAGTCTCCAAACCGCCCCAAAGCGGTGGCTTCGGCAACAAGGTGTTGAAACCAACAAAAAAACCGGGGGTACAAACAGCGTTGTAAGCCCGAACGACGGCCTGCGTTTCGTCAAAGGCGCAGGAAAACGGAAAATCCGACTGTTCGTCAAACGTTAGCATGAGGCGCTCGGACTCTCTGGCGCAGCACAGACTGCGAACGTCTTGTGCTCAACCTTGGCAAACACATCCGGCATTGTTCTCTCCCCTATATTCCAGTGATTCGGAATAATGCGGAGTGTACCCTAACATTTATGTATTTGTGAATATCTTCACAGAATATTTTTTTCGGGCGTAGGGGCGAATAATTATTCGCCCCTACAACATGCCCCTTCCCTCGCTTGCGGGGGAAGGAATCGGTAGGGGCACGGCATGCCGTGCCCCTACGGCGGTATCCCCCCCCCTCTCCCCGCTTGCGGGGGAAGGTTGGGATGGGGGCGGTTCGACCGGAGAGCAGGCCAGCCTCAGCGCTCGTCCTGATCCTGGTCCTGATCGATCAGGTTGAGATCGAGCTGGCCTGCGCCTTCCTCGGCCTCGCCCGCCGCGCCGAAATCCCTGCCCTTAGATCGGCTTTCGACCTCGGAAAGATACTCGTCGGTCACGCCGGTGATGTAATCGCCATCGAAACAGGATGTCTCGAAAAATTGAACCCTGGAACCGATCGTGCAGGATGCCTTGAGGTCGTCGAGATCCTGGTACAGCAGACCATCTGCGCCAATCTCCCGGCAAATTTCATTCACGTCGCGGTTATTGGCAATGAGCTCACTGCGCGTGGGCATATCGATGCCATAGACATTCGCATAACGCACAGGGGGCGCCGCAGAAGCCATGTACACCTTGGCCGCGCCCGCTTCGCGCGCCATGTTGATGATTTCCCTACTGGTCGTGCCGCGTACGATGGAATCGTCGACCAGCAGCACGCTCTTGCCTTTGAATTCCTGGCGGATGGTGTTGAGCTTCTGGCGCACGGATTTTTTGCGCTTGGACTGGCCCGGCATGATGAAAGTCCGACCGATATAGCGGTTCTTGACGAACCCCTCGCGGTACGGCAAATCCAGCCGTAGCGCCATTTCCTGTGCGGCAGGACGACTCGAGTCAGGAATCGGGATCACGACATCGACGTGTGCATGCGCCAGGGTACGTTTCCATTTTTCAGCGAGAAATTCACCCATCTTGAGGCGCGCTTCATACACGGATATGCCATCCATGATGGAATCGGGCCTCGCAAGATAGACGTACTCGAATATGCACGGCGAGTTCACCGCTTTTGCTACGCACTCGCGGCTGTGGAAGTTGCCTTCCGTGTCGATCAACACTGCCTCACCGGGCGCGACATCGCGTAAAAGTTCGAAACCCAGGGCATCGAGCGCAACAGACTCGGAGGCAACCATCCATTCGGTCATGCCGCAGGGCGACTCATGCTTACCGATGACCAGGGGACGAATGCCATACGGATCACGAAAAGCAAGCAGCCCGTAACCCGCAATCATTACCACGGCTGCATAAGCGCCCTGGCAACGCCGATATACGCCCGCCACGGCACGAAATATCGCTGCCTCATCGAGCCTGGGGCCGCTGGCCGCTCTTTCCAACTCACGCGCCAGTACATTGAGCAGCACTTCGGAATCGGAAGTGGTGTTGATGTGCCGCCGGTCGGAGAGAAACATCTCGCGCCGGAGCGTCTCTGAATTAGTCAGATTTCCGTTGTGCGCCAGCAGCAGCCCGAAAGGCGAATTGACGTAAAAGGGTTGCGTCTCGGCACGGTTGAACGCCGAACCTGCCGTGGGGTAACGCACATGTCCGATCCCCCAATTACCGGCGAGGTCGCGCATGTTGCGGGTGCGAAAAAGCTCGCGCACCAGCCCAGGCCCCCTATGCATGAAAAAGCGGTCGCCTTTCGCCGTGGCGATACCCGCTGCATCCTGACCACGATGTTGTAATACCAGCAGCCCATCATAGAGCAACTGGTTGACTGGAGAAGCCGCTACGACTCCGAGAATCCCGCACATGAAATATCACCTTATTTGAAACGAATACTGTCGACCACCGAATCAACGTCCGGCAGCCATGATCCAACGCCATTTACCGCTTTTTCCAGTGGCGGCGCAAACATCGCTTGCTTCCACCACGGCTCATACGACATACCCACCAGGCCGCCGATCCAGACGATGACCAAAGCAATCACCAGGCCACGAACAGCGCCGAACATGGTTCCTAAAAACCTGTCCGTCAGGCCGAATCCTACTGCGTACAGAAAACGCCGCAAAAAAAGTTTTACCAGTAGCAGCAGCAGCAAAACAGCGAAAAAGATCAGTCCAAATCCTGCGGCCATGCGCCAACGCGGATCGGCAATCGTTCTTTCGAGTTGAAGCGCCACAACATCGGCATAACGACTTGCCAGAACCAGACCCAATACCAGCCCCACCAGGCCCAGGATTTCACTCACCAGTCCCCGCCATAGTCCTAGTATGGCCGACAGTCCGAGAATGGATAGGAACGCATAATCAAAAATCGTCATCGCCGTGAAATTCGGCATCATCGTAGTCAAGTTCGACATATGCCCCCCTGTCTCAGCGCGATGACAACACGGCATGACGACCCTGAGCCTTCAGGCGAGCCACAACCTGCTCGCCTTCGCTCCGGGACAACGGGCCGATGCGAACCCGTGTCACTTTGCCGGCCTTTTCGGCGTAGGCGGCAAAGCCCTGTTTTTTCAATTCCTCCACTTGTTTAGCGGCCCTGCTCCGGTCACTGAAAGCGCTGACCTGGATGAAGAATTGAGCTTGCGCTTTGGTTGGCGTCGTTTTTTCGTTTTTGCCCGTCTTTTGCACGGGCTCTGCCCCATTGAGCAAGGCAAGCACCCGAGCGGCTTCGGCTTGTTCTGCAGCAGTGGCGCTCGAGTGCGAGGGCGTGCGCCGGGGTTGCTCTCTGGAGAGTTGCTCTCTGGCGGGTTGCGTCGCGGGCGGCGTCGAAGCGGGTCGTTCCGCCCGGGATCGATTGGACGGCGGCAGAGACGATTCAGGCAAAGCAAGGGGAATTTCGGCGGGAGGAGTCTCAACGACATCTGGCTCGACGGCGACTCCAGCGGATTCCGCATCGCTTTCGGGGATGAGCTGAGGCGATTCATCGCGCTCGGGAATGAGAACCCGCATGTCGGCCACGGTATGCGGCGCGTCGCTGTTATTCATCGCCAACGGCAGCACAATCACCGCCAGCAACGCCAGGACCGTTGCGCCCACGAGGCGACGGCGCGCCCGTTTCTTGATGTCGGGGTTGTTTGGGTCGTTTGTTGGAAAATCGCTTAATTCGTTCACATTGAAATCCTTTATTAGGTGCATCACATATCAGTGGCAACTTTGAATTGTCGCCAGCACTTCCGCTACGGTCAGAAAGGAACCGAATACTACGATTTTATCATTGACTGCCGCGCGTTCACGTGATTGCGCAAACGCGACAGCGGGTGTTGCAAAACGCCCAGCGATTTTTCGCTCTTCCACCCCTGCCGCACGCAGGCGTTCCGCCAGCGCCCCGGCCTCGAGTCCCCTGGGACCGGGCAAGGTACAAGGCATCCAGTGGTCGACTCGCGCATTCATACACATCGCCACGCCTTCCACGTCCTTGTCGGCGAGCATGCCGAAAACCGCCCAGATTTTAGGCGCAAAACCCAGTTCATCGAGATTTTCGGCCAGTATGCCCGCTGCCTGCGGGTTATGGGCGACATCGAGCACCACTTGCGGTTCGCCTGGCAACACCTGGAAGCGCCCTGGCAGTTCGACCTGACTCAAACCCTTCTGAATCGCCTGCATGGAGACTGGAATGCGTGCGCGCAAGGCATCGAGCGCGGTCATCGCCGAGGCCGCATTGAAAAGCTGGTTTGCGCCGCGCAAGGCCGGATAGGTCAGCCCATCGCGTTTTTTCAAGGTATCGCTACGGCGCACGGACGACGGCGACTCGTGACGCCAGTAGCGCCATTGCGGGCGGTTTTCGTTGAAGCCGAAATCGCGCCCGGAGACCCAAAGTTCTGCGCCGATCGCCGTCGCGTGCTCGATGAGGCTTTGCGGCGGCGCCGGGTCGCCGCAGATCGCCGGGCATCCGGCGCGGAAAATGCCCGCTTTCTCGAAACCGATGCGCTCGCGCGTATTGCCGAGATAATCCATGTGATCCATCGCCACGCCGGAGAGGATGGCGCAATCGGCATCGATGACGTTCGTCGCATCGAGCCGTCCGCCCAACCCGACTTCGAGAATGATGACATCGAGCGGCGTTGCGCAGAACAGCTTCCAGGCCGCCAGCGTGCCATGCTCAAAATAGGTCAACGGCACCTCGCCGCGCGCGGCTTCGACATCGGCAAAAGCGGCGGCCAGCGCTTCATCGCTGAGCATTGCGCCATCGATGCGCACACGTTCGTTGTAGCGCATGAGGTGGGGCGAAGTGTAGCAGCCGACACGATAGCCTTCGGCGCACAGAATGGCTTCGAGCATGGCGCAGATCGACCCCTTTCCGTTGGTGCCGCCGACGGTGATGACCACCGCACGGGTGCTAGCGCCGAGCGCAGCGCGTACTGCCGAGACACGTTCCAGCCCAAGCCAGATGGATGCGCCATGCCGCGCTTCGAGCACGCCGAGCCAATCGGTCAGTGTCGCAGGGCCATTCGCAACCATACGAATCAGACATGAACAGGCGGTTGCCGATTGAGAAGACTGAGCAGTTCAGCCAGACGTTCGCGCAACTGCCGACGATCGACGATCATGTCGATCGCGCCTTTTTCGAGCAGGAACTCGGAACGCTGGAAGCCTTCCGGCAGCTTTTCGCGCACCGTCTGCTCGATCACCCGTGGGCCGGCAAAACCGATCAATGCACCGGGTTCGGCAATGACCACATCGCCCATGAAGGCGAAACTCGCCGACACGCCGCCCATCGTCGGATCGGTGAGCAAGGTAATGAACGGCAGCCCGTGCTGAGCAAGTTGGGTTATCGCTGCCGTGGTCTTGGCCATCTGCATCAACGAGAACAACCCTTCCTGCATTCTTGCCCCGCCGGTCGCTGTGATGCAGATGAAAGGCAGGCGTTGATCGAGCGCGGCGCGAACGCCCCGCACGAAACGCTCTCCGACCACTGATCCCATCGAACCGCCGAGAAAATCGAATTCAAAACAGGCCACGATCAGCGGCACTCCCAGTATCGCGCCCTGCATGACCAACAGCGCCTCGGTCTCGTTCGTCTCCTTCGTCGCTGCTGCCAGGCGTTCCGTGTATTTGCGCGAATCCTTGAACTTGAGCGAATCGACAGGCGTGACCTCACCGCCGAGTTCGAGACGGCCTTCGGCATCGAACAACACATCGAGTCGGACGCGGGCGCTGATACGCAGGTGATGTCCGCACTTGGGACAGACGTGCAGATTGGCTTCGAGGTCGGAGTGATAAAGCACCGTCTCGCACGCCGGACATTTGCTCCATAGACCTTCCGGGATCGACTTGTTACGTACTGTTCCTTCGTCGCGCTTGATCCGGGGAGGAAGCAGTTTTTGCAACCAACTCATGTACATGCTCCGGCGAGTTCATCGAGGGCGGCGCGAATTTCACGCATGAACGCCTCGACATTGTGACACGCCCGCTCGCGCGGACTCGTTTCGATTTCCTGAACGATGCGGCTGCCAATCACAACCGCATCAGCCAGCATACCGATTTTTTTTGCAGTTTCGGCATCACGTATACCAAACCCCACCCCCACCGGCATCCCCGCCACGGCGCGGATGCGTGGAATACGACGGGCAATTTCGTCGAAGTCCAGATGTGCCGAGCCGGTCACGCCCTTGAGAGAGACATAATAGAGAAACCCGCTACCGGCTTGGGCAACATCGTGAAAACGCTGTTCGGAAGAAGTCGGCGCAAGCAGAAAAATCTGATCGAGCCCGGCAGCGCGCATGCTCGCGGTAAAGGCCACGCATTCCTCGGGCGGATAATCGACCACCAGTACGCCATCGACGCCCGCCT